>TARA_R110002167_G_scaffold366461_1_pt1 | contig 72956 bp, 46 predicted proteins | sample TARA_R110002167 | Tara Oceans TARA_R110002167 (sample SAMEA4398238) | marine metagenome | biome: Polar Biome; feature: [MES] marine water layer (ENVO:01000295) within the mesopelagic zone...; material: water (ENVO:00002006), including particulate matter (ENVO:01000060) such...
TTTGCATATGGCTTGTGGCGGTTTCGAAGCACTTTCCTGTCCACCGAAACCAAAGTTGGCTACGGAGCGAAAACCTTGATGGCAGCCGTTCACCCGCCATAAGCTATATGCTTTGTTAGCCCACGTTATTTTTTATTCTTTTTCAATGATTGCTTTATCAGGCTTAAAATGTATTCTATTTCTTCATCTGTCCGCATTACAATTTCATAGTCGCCATTTCCCCAATGTCCGATCGAAGAAACGTCTCTTGCAATTTCTTTCGGGTCGTCAAGGTCGCCTTGTTGTAAATTTAGCCACATTTTCAAAGCGTTCTTTTGAATGTGTATGTCCACTACATTTGAGCCTGATACAAAAGCAATGTATTTTTTCTTTGGCTTTACTTCTAATTCGTCAAGGTTTAAAATTGCACTTTTCAAAGTTTCGTAGAGTTCTTTCGTTTCTTCCGTTCCTTTTTCTAAATGCTCGTCTTCTGTGTAAACTTTGATTTCCTTAGTTACTTTTTCAATCGCTTCATCTTGTCTGCTGATTGTCTTGACACTTTCCTGCGCACCTGAAGTCTTGATTTGATTGTAATTGACCGTTTGATTGTCGTAACGCTTTATTTCCCAAAGTTCAATCGGTAAGTCTTTAAAATTGATTGCTTCTTTTTGATAAGTCGTAAATGAAGGCGAAATAAAAATTACTCTGGATTGCGACCAATCAACGTCATTTCGTTTTAAAGTCTCTTTTGAGTTTTCGTTAAATTCAAGAATGAAGTCCGCCTTATTGTTAAGCATTAACGACAAATAGGCATATCCCTGGTCAATTACGCTAAAATTCTTGTCTCGTTTGTATTCGATAATTACAAAAGTTCCTGCGTCTTTGTCAAACGCTAAAGTGTCGATACGAAAATTATTTAGGCTGAATTCTGATTTCACAAAGTCAAGTCCGAAGATTGAATTCAGATTTTTCTCTGTCACCGATTGAATGTCTTTTTCAAGTTTGAAAGGTTGTTCCTTTATGTTTATAAGTCGCTCTTTATTTTCTATTTTAAAAAGTGCCATTTATATCTTTTCGTGTCGTTGTTTTAATGTGGGCTAACATTTGTATATAAACAAGTCTCCATAGGGAGTTACGTATATATTTATTATACCCCCACTAAACTAACTAAATGCTTCTAAACAAAAAAGCCTTTTAGCGCTTTTAAACTGGGGTTTTAAAAAATACAATTGGTTTTGAGCTAAGCGTTTGCTAAACGTTTACAAACGTTTGTAAACGGATAATGATAAAAAGGCATGGATATTTAAGGCAAGATTTACAACCATTTGGTAATTATCAATTGAAATCTACAATCTGCTAATTCTCTAGTGATTTTAACCCTATATAAGAGAGCCCAGGAATTCCTATTAAATGATCCGAGTTAAATTCAAAAACCCAATGCAAAGCATTATTTTGCTGAAATGCTTTACTTTAAACTTTCTCTCTTGTCAGTTTTAGGTCAAATGCTTTGGTTAAAAATTAAAAAACACTGCCAAAAAGGCGGAAATTTTCGGCTAAAAGGTTCAATTACCCACTTCATAACTGGAATTTTGAGGTTAATAACTCCAATGGGTAGGTTCTGAAGTACCCCACCCCACTTCCGAGGTACCCCTCTTTGGCCCCTACGGCTTCGACAGGCTCAGCCTCCGGTAAGGATATCTGCGGCTTCGACAGGCGCAGCCTCCGGTACCACTGGTTCAAGTTTAACGAAGTGTAACTTGGACCTACAATGCGGAAAGTTTTCAACTTTATTAAATATCAATCCAGATAGAGTTAGCCGGGCGGTTGCTAAACGTTCTTCGATTCCTATGGCTTCGACAGGCTCAGCCTCCGGTACCACAGGTTCACCACTGGTCCAAGTTTAACGAAGTGTAACTTGGACCTACAATGCAGAAAGTTTTCAACTTTCTTAACCCCGAAATATGTAATAGGTTGCTAACGTTCTTCGCCCCCTACAGCTTCGACAGGCTCAGCCTCCGGGAGGGGATTTCTACCGCTTCGACAGGCTCAGCCTCCGGTGAAGGTGGGACAAAAAAAATAAGCGTGAATCCTATCCACGCTTATTATCACTTTATTGGCCTTTTAGGCTATTGAGGTTTATTTCTTGCTAATGGTAAAATCCATCTTGCCGGCCTTTACATCGCCTTTGCTTGTCAGGTTGATTCGGTACATGTCTTGACCCCACTTGCTCGCGACGCCTTCATCTTCCGGTAAATCAAATGGCATTTTCTCTACTTCTACTTCCATATCATTTGGATTGTATTGGATTTCAAAGGGGGATACTTTTCCGTCTTTACCCTGATAAGCAATGGAAATCAAACCGGGCTTGACTACCTCTACCGGATAAACGGTCATCAGGTGCTGAATGATTTCTCCAGCTTCCGATAACTTGTAGGTGTCTTTAATTGTTACCCTTTTTCCACGGTTCAGCGCTAGGTCTCGCTGCCAGGAAACCAGACCTGCTGACTCGGGATAGGATGCGCTAATATCCAAAGTCATGGATGAACTTCTTCTATTGGTTTCATAAGCAACCTTCGTGGCCTGGTAGGCCCTTCCGGCTGTTTGCGTTTGCCCATTTACAGTAGGCAAGTTGTGGTAGTCCGAACGGTTGAACCAAATGGAATACCGCTCCCCACTGAAAGTCCTTCGGGTATAAGTTCCACTTCCCACATCTATCAACACAGGAAGTCCATCGTAAAATACCACATAGTTTCCGATGTCATTGTGGTTGTGGCTTTCATCATTGTGTCCACCTTTGGCAGCAAGGAAAAAGCCATCTGTGCTTCCTTCCTGGTCTCGGGCTACCATTACCTGTATGTCTTTTAACCAAACGTCTTTTGGCAATGGAAGGCCCTTCTCTGCATTTTCCAATTCCTCATGCATAAACACTTCAAAGAAATGTCTGAAGTAATGAAACCTAGGCAAGGCTTTTTCATTTTGCGCTATATAGTATGCCCCAAATTTCATCATGTCGGGATCCTGAATGGCCTTGCCATACCTGTAAATCATGGCTCCCGCCATGGTAGGTTTGGGACTGGCATCTGCAAAATTCAGAAAGTAATCTTTACTAATTTGCGCCCTATAAATATAGCGCCCCATATTTTTTACTTTTTCATCCTCATAGGCAAACTGAAAAGCTCCATTTGAAGCCTCATTCAACAAGGAAAGGTTGTCAAATAAAGAAGCTGCTGCGGCACCCCAATAGCCCGGTCCCTCATCACATCCCCCATCTTCGGGATAAGGTGTCAAAAATTCGTCCAATACTTGTGTGGCTTTATTGATATGGGCTACTCTTTTTTGCTCATCGTCTTCCAGCAATAATGCCGCATTGATCCAGTTGGAGCAGATCCATGGGTTCCAGTTATTTGGGCGCCTGCCATTGGCATTTGAGGACATCCAACCGTGATGTTTGTTCATCAGAGGTTCAAATATTCTATTGGTGGTTTCATGCCTGATTCTCTTTCTTATCTGAGGAGAAATTTCATCGAATTTCTCTCCCAAAAAGTAATCTGCCCAGGCCAAATACATGGCTGTCTCCGCAGCAAATAGGTCAACAAATGGCTTGGAAACATCCATTAATCCTGAATACTCATCTGTCTTAGGAAGGTGTGCCGGCACTCCCCAAAAGGACTCTTCACAAATGGACCATACCCCATTGACTATAGGATCAATAAACCTTCCTTTGTTCTCATACAGTTCTGCCAAAATCATGGCTCCTAAAACCCTCCTTTTTTCAAAGGTAATTTCTTGGTATTCGGTCCTGTTTCCATTCCTGTGAATCAACAAGGACTTGGTGGCAGGAATATAAGGCCATAAATAATTGATGTTTTCATTGGCATAATCTAGATAAAATTCCATTTGCTCTTTGTCCGCTTTGCTCCAAGCTTCTCTATCGTCAATGGCAGGAAATGGTCGCCAATCTTTTAGGGGGATCAGTACTTCTGCAAGCTCTTGTTCGCTGTATTGGCTACTGATAAGGTTCTGGCCGAATGCATTTAGGGATAATATAATCCCTGAAATAAGCAGGAATAAGTGTTTTGGTTTAATCATTTTTATATGGGTTTATTCAATTACTTGTAATATAGCTTGTGTACTCCCCCTGACAAAGGAATTTTCATCCAGCCATCTTTAGTTTCAGGATTTTCTATTAATTTATCGTCAATGTATAGCCTTCTTGAAGCTTTACTTTTTAAATAAATGTCTGTTTTTTCATTGGCAATTACACTTATAAATTGACTGTTCATCCATAAGGTAAGCATTTTATCTGCTTTAAATTCCAGCTCACCATCACTAAAATCAGTGGCATTTTTTGCAAATATAAAATTTCGTTCTCCTTTTGATTCCCTATGAAAGAAGAATTCCCCCTCAAAGTGAAAATGGTCAAAGGCAATGCTACGATCCGGTGTAAAGCTGTTAAAAACAAGGTCCTTTGCCCCATCCGTATGTTGCAGCAAATTGGCTGTAAAGGTCCCATGAAGCCTTGGCTGTAGCTGAATACCTTTTTCGGATTCAGCCATAGGATTTAATAAAGTTACAATGCTATTCTTGCCCGATTTATCCGGAGAGTAAATGGCTTCCAATCTGGAATGCTTCGGATGGTTGGGATACCTTGAAGGTATTGCTGAGGCCACCAAACTTTGGTTGATCCTCTCAGGCTTTGTAAGGTAATGGATGCCCAATGCAGTTCCTGCTACCGTGGGAAAATGATCTATTGCAGCCCGGTAGGATTCATTTACCAAAAGGGTATCAATATGACTTTCATTGGCAGGGTGCAGGTAAGAGATGATCTTTTGCCCTTGCTCTACCTCCACCTCATCCAAAATAAGTACATATGCTTTTGAATGCGGAGTTTTGTGCAACAAAATCATGCTTCGGTTGTGAAAAGCCGAGGGAAGGGCCGGTCCTGCATCTCCCATGGCATAGTCAAAATCCTCGCGACTAATGTATTCCACAATTCCATTGCCTAATCGGGAATCATGGTCTTTACCATCAATGGTGAGGGTATTGTTTAAAGCTGCTGCCCGGGTGGGTTCACCAAGTCTCCCTCCATTGACCAAAAGCCTGTTTCCCATTCCGGATAATGCCAAGCCGTTGGTTTCTTGGTGGGTATGCCATTCATCTTGACTCTTAATATTGTAAAGCACGGCATGAATGCCCAGAGAATCACTGCCGCTCTCTCTGAGAAAAGCACCTCCATTTTCATAGAAACTGCTTTTGGGAGCGCTTGGATAAGGTGATTTTTTCTTCGGTAGCAAATAGGAAATGATATGCCCTCTTTTCTTGTCATGCTCGTGAAACCATGCGGCATAAGATGCCGCCAATTCATCAAAATTACCTACCCGAGCATGTAATAAATCATTATTTAAGGTTTGACTGGGAAGCATGTCACCTATGATGGCCATTTCCTTGTTGTTGTTCACACTGGCACTGAAAAGCCATCGATGGTACTTTTTAAGTCTTTCATTGGCGTAATACCTTTGGTCTATTCCGGTAAATTCAAGCACATCCATATAACCTGCCTTGGAAATACGGCTGTCTCCTCCCCCTACTCTTTCCCAAGCATAATGTATGGTCACCGGAGAAACACCATCAGGGGTAATTTGATGCATAATCCCGTTGTAATAAGCATCATCAGGACCTGTTCGCACACCTTTGTAAATGTCCCAAGTACCATGCGTTCCTAGTCTTACATCGGTCCAGCTTCCTTTGCGGTTAATTTTAGAAATCTGTGATTCTATTACATTTTCACAGGCTAGAATTTCCTCTTTGGTCAAATCATTGTACACAATATCCAAGGCAAGAATGGCCACAAAAAAGGAGCTCATGGGTGGCACTACTCCACCCCAATTCCTTTTCTCCGTAGGAGCCAATTTTGAATAACTATTTAGGATTAGGTCTTTGACTTTTTGGGCATACCTGAGCTTATCCTCCGGATAGAGGATATAAGCCAAAGCAACTGCACCAATATAATCTTGCAATTCATAGGCTCCCGTAATGGATTGATTGAAACCTTCCTCTGTGATTTTCAAGGCATCTTCAGCCATGGACTTCCAAGGTTCATAATAGGCTTTTGCCCGGTGTGCCTCGAATTGATCTTCAGTTACAATTAAAAATGGATGGGAATTGGATTGGGCAAAAACTGAAGAGCTGTCCAACATTAAAAAAATGCCAAGCCCTACAGTTAAAACCAATTTGATTTTATTCATGGATTTCAATTTCTGGAGATTAATTTGATTTAGGAATCATGTTTTTCAAAATCCTTTAAGGGGATATTGATTTTGAATTCACTCAATTTGCTACCCACCTTTTCAAATAGGCTTAAATTTAACAATAAAGATCAACTCTTTGTCTATAGGTGGCAGGCATCAATCATTCCATTTCATACAGGTAAAGCACTGAAGGTTTGGGCCAAGGTTTTGGGTAAGGCCTGTCTCGGTTTGGAGGCAGGGTCTCCCATTTTAGACGATAGGTTTTGCCATTTTCTGAATTTCCCAGGTCTTTGGCATTCCTTATTTCCAAGCCTTCAAAGTCACCTTCAAGTTGAAGGGCAGCGCTAAAGCTTTCCGGTTTTAACACTTCACCAATGTTATTTAAATCTTTGTCCAAAAGAACCGTTCCTTCACCATATTTTATGTGCTTATAGCCCAGCTCAAAATTACCATCTTCCCTGCGATTAAAATCCCCAATGCGTACCTCTGAGTGGATACTACCTCGACCTGAAAATTCCCACCTGTAGTCCCAATTGGTAACTTGCTTGGCTTTCCAGGCACCATCTACTATCCTGCTAACGTAAAACTGCAGGTTACCATTTTCATCGTACTTATGGAATGCCATCAATGGCTTATTGTTCTCATCGAGGCATAACTTTGCTGCAAGGTTGATTATCCCACCTTTGGGAGGAACAGGATCTACAATCACTGTTTTCTGGGCAATCGTAACGGGTACAGTTAGCTTATTGCCAAAGGCATCGTACCAATTTTTCAGGTCCGGGCTCTTGATATAGGAAAGGTCATGGTTGGTTTCACAATCCGGTGTATCCCTCCATACCCAATACATATGGTACCAATTGTCTTCTCTCAAGGAAGGTTGAGAAGCATAGGCATTCATCTCTCCTTGTCCATCCGTTAGTGGACTGTCTAGCAAGCGTGTCCATTCCTTAGAAGCTACATCGTATATATTGTAAATTTCATTCCCATTTCCACTTCCGCCATCTCTGTAATGGAACAGAAGACGGCCTTCTCGGTCTGTCATAAAGTGCGGGTAAGTACAGCGTTTTTCATTAGAGCCTACCATCTCCATTTCTTGCTTTAGGCTGCTGATATCATAAGGCTCTTGCCCCCTGAAATAAGTAATGGGATGCACATGCATGTTGCCGGCCAAATGCAAGTACCCCTCTGAATCAATACCAATGGTAACAGAATTATGACTATCCCAGCCAAGTGTGGTGCTGGTTCCTTGCCCTTCTTCCCTATCAAACACAGGCAGTTGATACAGTTCAAATTGATCCTCATCAAGATCCCTTTGCCCTACAGTCATGTGTCTGTCCTTGTTGTAATAGGCTATGTATTGTCGATTTTGATGTGTGAGCAAAGAGAAACCAACCGAATGACCTGCCCATACACTATCTATAGGTATGATATTATTTACACTAAGTTTTTGGTCGCGCTCATCGATTACAATGGGCTCTTTTGAAGTTTCCTGACTTTTTTGATTGCATGAAACCAAGGCCAAAAATACAAGCCACACAAGACTTAAATTGACACGTATTTTCCGATTCATCATTTGTTTATTATCTTAAATTTAAGCAGTATCTGGTTTAGACTGGGCTAAAGGATACTGGAAATGCTACGTTTTAATCTCCCAAAATCACACTACTTCCGGCAAATTCACCTTCCGGAAGTTGTACCGTCACTTTACTTATCCAATGTTCAGCATCCCATGCTACTCGGTGTTGAGTCCCCTGTAGATTCAGTTTACTGTTTAATTGAAAGTGCATTCTATTTAACTTTCGACTTGGATCGGAGACGGCCATTTTCACTATATTTTGACCATCTAAGTGAAGCAAAACCAATCCCGGACCATCCATGGTTAATTCTAATCCATCTCCCAGATCAAGTTTACCCGCTTGGTAAAAATTAGCCTGCACTTGTAGCAGCTGTTTGTGCCGCACAGCCTGCAGTTCCGGAGTATTCGCCAATATTTCTATTTGGTCATCAATCCGGTAGGCCTTGGTTTCCTCCAAGCTGGCATTAGGTAAAATCATGTAGGCATAGCTTTCCTGTCTGACATTATTTCCATGATTTACCCAAAGGCTGAACACCTCTTTGGTCACATCCTCTTGGGGAGCCCTTGTTTGTCGGTTAATGGAAGTCCAATTTCCTGTAACCTCTCCAAAAGACAATTCAACATCCTGAGGTGCTAACATAAAATAGCCTACTCGATCATGGTAAATCCAATCCGGATTTTTGAGCCCATGCTTTCCTGACTCCAAAATTTTCATTTGATGACCTACTTGGGCATAAACTTCACCCTTCAGTAACAATTGATTTAAGGTAGTAAAGACCTCTTGCTTGCCTTTAGCATTTATACCTGCTCCCAGACAAACATATTCCTTGTCAAAGAAAAACCAGCTTTTTCTGGCTTTTAGGGGATCATGGGGGCTGATAAAGTCAAAAGCCACACTTCCATATAAATCATCTGTGACCGCGCCTACAAAATCTGTATAGCCGGATTTTTGAATTTGATCCGGGTCCGGAAGCTTTTCTTTTTGCAGGATGGTGGCCCCGGGAATTTTCTGAAAATCCATAACCGGAAAAATATCAAAGTATTCTTTTCCTGTTATGGAAAGGTGATTGGTCCCATCTCCTCGGTGATGGTTCATTAATCCTTCACTGTTATAGGACACCTCCATATTGTCATTCCTTATAGAGTACATTCTTACAGAAGTAAAAAAGCCCGGCCTCTGATAGGTGAAGAATTCCGTTTGCCAAAAATACTTACCATAGGACAAGGAAACCTTATGGATCCCTTCTTCTCTAATTTTTACAATTTCTTCCAAATCACCTTTCCGATAATCAGTGGCCTGAAGTAATTTTTTTGGTGTTTTCGCATCCAAGCCATGAAGAGCGCCAGGTCTAGCAATGCCTCTATTTTTTGCTCCGGCCTCTAAATACTTTCCAAAAGCCAGGTTTTTACTTATTCCATCTAAATAATAGTCAACCAAAATTTCTACCTTATCTCTGGAAAAGGAATATTGGGTAGCTGCAGTATATACCAGCCATTCAACGAAAGCATCTGCATAGCCTAATCCATAAGAACTTGTATTGTTTACCCGATCTACTCGATGATGAAAGCTAAAGTCTCTCTGAAGGCCACGGCTACCTGTGGAAAATTTTATTTCTCCTTCGATCACTTTCAAAACAGTTTCAAATTTTTCCTTCTCCCCTAGAAACAGTAGGTTTTTTGCCAAAATACCGGCAATTTTTATTCTATCCCCACTAGGTCTTGCTCCTGAAGCATTGAGATGTGCCCTTCCTATAATGGGTTGGGTAGCTTGCACCAATTCTTCCGGCAATTCATCTCCTAACAATAACATCACTGCCACCAGATTATTTGGTATGCCTATTTGATTGTACCACCAATTGTCGCAGAAATAATCGTTTTGTACCCAATGGTCCAGCGCATTGGAAATTGCTTGCTTTACTTTTGGACTTCCTCTAAACGTTGAGTTTGGATGTTGATAGGCTTTTGCCAAAGTCACCATATTTCCTGTATGAAAATAATGCTCAAAGCCTGTTCTTGACACATCTTGGTAATTGATTCCGGGCCAGGTTCCGTCAGGGTTTTGAGAGGTAAGCAGCTGCTGTATTTCCTCTTTATCCACTTCAGAAGTAAGGTACTCCTTCACCACCCTTTCCTTAACCAAGTCAAAGTCTGTGGATGCAGGTAGGGCGACAGTAATTCCTGTCGATAAGAAAAAAAAGAGAAGACCTATAAAAAGGTTACTGCCAAAGGATGAAAGTCTTCCTTTGGCAGTGGAATAATTTTGTATCACAGTGCTTTCAATCTAACCTTGATTACATCCTTATTGTCTTCAATCAGATAAGCGGGGATCCTAATCTCCAATCTTTTTAGCCCTTCAATTTGCCTGTCAAGTTCTAGCGGTGCCGGGTCAAGTGAAATTACAGATACCATAATGTCCGGATGAGAAAGGTTTTCTAACATTATCATTTTCCCATCTTGGGTAAGCACAGCACCTCCGTCCACAATACTTACATCTGCCTGAGTCATCATTTGCCAGGTGATCATTTTGGTATGCACATTGGTTTCAATCTGATCTTCTATGATCAATGACTGGTTGTCAGGTTTGATGAATTTTCTCGTAGCCTTCCTAAGTTTATTACCAAAAACAGGCGTTAAATCAAATGAAGCTTCCGGTTGATCTCCTTTTTTCACTTCCAACATTTCCGCAAAACCATCATTTACATGGAGTTCACCATTTACTGTCAATGTGCTGTGTCCATAATTGTTTTTGGTCAATAATGTCCACCTTTCACAGTCTTGGCAAGAATTCCAAAGATCAAAACCAGTTTGTTCCAAAGCATTGTAGCCCTGGTTACCCGGATCTATGCTCCAACGCACCCCATTCAGTTCCCAAATGAATGAGCCTGCATCCATGTTCCCATGTGAAACGGTGCTTTTACCACCTTTACCACCAAAGTAATAACCTTTACCATCACGCATAATGACAATAGGATTTTTTCCGTCTCCCTTATAAACCAGGGGTAATGCTGCTTCAGTAGTTTTTTCAAATTGTGCCAACCACACCAATCCTGCTCCTGCAATTCTATGAAGCTTTCCAAAATCAGCAACCGGTTGGCTAAATTTATCATCTTCTATGTACAGGGAATTCCCACTTTGGGTAGCAAACCAGGCCAAAATGATGTCTCCCGAATCACTGTGACGGTCACCACAATCTGCATAATTGTAATAATTTCCCGAAGGAGCAATTGTTAATTTTCTAAAATCAGCACTTTCTTTAAAAGCAGGGTAATCACCAATACCAAAGTCGGTACCAAAAGAGGTTTTAAGCATGGCAGAGGTAAGCACAGTAAAGGCAGTACCATATCCCCAATAAGTGGATCCTTCAGGATAAGCTCCATCCGGTCCATACTGCATAAGTCCATTAGGAATTCCATCCAGTGAGCGGTGGATGGTTTTGGCTGCCAAGTCAATGTCCTGATCTGCAATCACAATAGCAGCAGCAATCATACCGGCATTACAAACCTGATTCCAGTTGTTGGTGCCATACATTCTACCTTTACCCCCATTCCAGCTAGGTGCAATTCCTTTTTCAATCAAAGCATCTTTTGCTAGCTTTACAGTGGCATCCGGTAAGTCATCGCCTACCCAGTCAATGGCTAATGCAACCCCTGTAGCCATCTCTGCCACATCAAGAAAATGGGAAGGGTTCCAGTCTGAAAAATTACTTACAGCAATGATTTCCTCATTGAGTTTATCTAAATATTTGCTATCCTGCTCAATTAAATAAGCTATCCCTAAAACATTTACACGGTGCAAAAGGTCCCGGGAAGTTCCCAAAAGCCGGCGACCGATTACATTCCTAGTCAAAACAGGCTGATTGATTACCCTGTCCGCATCGGCTTTTAAAGCCAAGAAATAATTTTCTACCAGAGGGTCATTCTTAATTTTTTTCTTTAAATTCCTTAATAGTGCCGGGCTAAGCGCCAATTTAGGGCCTGATTTTTTTAGATTTCGCTTCAAATACTTTACTGTAATGGGATTTTCCAATTTCACTGTATCCATCTCTACATGTTCGGGAAATGCAGCGACTAGAGGACTCCAAAGCAGGACTGTAATTATCAGCAATTGAAGGGTAAATTTTTCTATTCTCATATTTCTAAAAATTATCATTTTTTGTATCTATTTCTATTGGTTATGATTATTCAACACATTTGAACTTCGCATTTAGCACAATACCTATCTAGGGAATGACATCAGTAACAAAGGCCTTTTTCATGCTATGTGCATTAATTGTAAAGTAGATAATAAGTTGACCCGAAAAAACTTCAAAGAACAAGGTGGGTTAGGGAGATTTTCAAAAAAATTAAATTGCCTCACATAATAATTTATCTTCATCTTATTTGGGAATATAATGGGTTTACAATTAAAGGATCAATTTAAAATATCATCTTTAATTTTCCTTTCCGTTTATAAAAAAGACAAAAAAAAACTGCCACAATCTGATGAAATCAGATCATGACAGTTTTTACCTGTTGAACTATTAATTAATTGTATCCCGGATTTTGTTGTAATTGAGGATTTTGAGCTAAATCATCCAATGGCAATGGCCACAGGTAATTTTTTCCCTCATCGAATGTAGGGTTCTCCCAATCAGTTCCTTTGTAAACATCAATATAAGTTTTTCCTGTTTCAGGATCTTCACTGGTTTCTACAATGGCACCGGCAAACCTAGCCTGATTTTCTGCATTCCAACGAATCCCTAGATCTGGGCTTTCCAATTTTTTACCTTGTTTCCATCGTTTAAGGTCTTTGTACCTAAAACCTTCTAAGAATAATTCGACTCTTCTTTCTCTTCTGATTTCTACGATCAACGAAGAGACTCCGTCATTCGCATACCTTGGATCCATTGGAGGATCTAGGGTCAAGTGCGGCATGGCCACTCTGTCTCTCAAAAGATTGATACTAATGTCGAGATCACCTTGACTGATCTCTCCCAACTCGGCTTTCGCTTCAGCGTAATTTAACAACACCTCGCCAAACCTAAGGATAATGGCAGGCGTCTCAGAAGTATTGTAAGCTTTACCGATCATATCATCTGCATTGTAATGCTTGATGATGTGGTAACCTGTTTCAGTGGTAAAACCACCCGGCATACCTACGATTCTAGGATATTCTCTACCATCAGCTCTGTCATACTTGTACATTTCAGTATCGTCCGGGTGCAAGATGGTCTGTCTCAATCGAGGATCACGGTTTTCAAATACGTCTTCGAAAGTATCGTCTCCTTTATAATTTGGAGACAAAGTAATCGGTAAGCCGTCAGTTGCCAAAAAGTCCTCAACAAAACTCTTGGTTGCACCACCTGTGTAGCCAAAATATCCCTGAACAACATTGGTAAAAATACCCAATTGGTACCTTCTCCAAACCATTACTTCAGGATTACCACTAAGATCTAGAATCCTCATGTAAGCGTTAAAATCTGTATCAGGATTACCTGTATTGTACAAAGCATAAGGGCTGTTATCCATTACTTCTTTAGCAGCTTCAGCAGCTTCAGCAAGCCACATTTCAGGATTAGATCCTCCATGGTATTTCCTCCAGGTTCCTTCAAACAGGCATAACCTTGATTTAATGGCCAAGGCAGCCCATCTGTTCAAACGACCAGGTTCGTTGCCATCTCCCCAATCATCAGGTAAGTGGGTGGTAGCAAAATCCAAGTCCGCCAAAACTTTATCCATGGCCTCTTCTCTAGGCATTCTAGCCGCAAATAACTGCTCAGAGTCTATGTTTAATTCAGTTTCAACCCATGGAACATCACCAAATTTCTGAACTTTTTCAGCATAAAACCATCCGCGCAATAAGCGAGCTTCAGCTTTGTATTTATTTTTTGCTTCTTCAGAAATAGCTGCTTTGTCATAATTGTCCATGCCTACGTTGATGGCCCTAACAAAACCCCAACCTCTGTACCCAAACCATTGAGGGCTATTAGGTACGAGTTGCTTACCTGCACGAACTTGTTGAAAGAACGTGTGTCTGTCATTCCTAGGTGCAAGGTTATCAGAAAATCCATCCAAGAAGTAATAGCTTCCATAATAGCTACTGAAACCATTGTTATGACCATGTAAAATTGGCACTTCATGATCTGTCAATGCCAAATGATACAGACTATTGTTGTAGACCATCAGGTCATTTTCTGTATTCCAGAAAGTCTCATTACTTACTTCATCTGTTGGGTAGCGTTCCAAGAAATCATCATTGCAGGAAGTCAGCAAAAATGAAGTCAGGCAAACCGCAGCCCATATATAATTATATCTTTTCATACTTGTTTTCGTTTTTGACATTTAAAAGGTAATCCTTGCACCTAATGTATAAACTCTCTGCATCGGGTATTCGATAGCACCTGAATAAATTGTTTCAGGATCCAAAGGCTTACGAATTGGAGAATATTCCCAAAGATTCATACCTGAAAAATAGATGTTGGCATTTTGAAAACCTATGGTTTCCATCCAGTTTTGAGGAAGGTTGTATCCTAGGTTCATGTTTTTCAGACGGATATAGCCTGCATTTTGTAGGAACCTGCTTTGTGTTAGAATGTTCTTCTTGTCATTGGTTGAGATATGAGGTGCTGCAAAATAAGCGTCTCTGTTATCTTCAGACCATGAGTCGGTTATAAAATACTCTTCCACATGTCCTGCATTGAAAGGGAAGAACCAGGTCCAGTTTCCTGAAGTAGGCCAGTGATCCCTTTTCCAAATACCTTGGAAGAATAAATTTAAGGTGAAGTTTTTCCACTGGAAATTATTATTCAAACCAAAACTCAATCTCGGCGTTTCATTACCGATAATTTTTCTATCTCCCGGATCACTCAAGGTATTATTACCCGGAGAAATTATACCATCTCCGTTCAAATCAGCATATTGAATGTCACCGGCTCTCCAGTTGGCACCCAATCTTGACTGGTCAGGAGCATTGTCAACCTCTTCTTGTGATTGGAAAATACCTACAGTTTCATAACCCCAGATTTCTCCAAGTTTCTGACCTACATAATACTGACTGATCACTCCTTCAGGATTAATAAATTTGGTGATCTCTGCCGTCCAGTCAGACAATGCCAACGTAACATCATAGTTCAAGTCATTGTTAACCTGATCTTTCCAGGTAAGGGCCAATTCCCAACCGGTAGTTCTCAAATCGGCAGCGTTGGATTGAGGAGCATTGGTTCCTAAAATGGAAGGGTATTCCTGACGCATCAACATGTCCTTGGTTTCCCTTGAATACACATCAAATGAAGCGTCGATCTTACCTCCAAACAAGGTAACGTCTACACCAATATTCTGAGAAACAACAGTTTCCCAAGTCAAAGTAGGACTTACAAGACCTGCAGCAGAAACATAAGGCGTACGCTGTCCGGCACTCATCATAAAGCCTGACTGACCTGTTCCTAAGGTAGGAATATATGGGTAATAGTTACTACCTAATAATTGGTTTCCTAAAGTACCATATGACGCACGGATTTTTAACTCATCCATCCAGTTTTTGGTGCCTGCCATCCAGGCTTCATTAGAAATCCTATACCCCGCAGAAAAAGAAGGGAAGAATCCGAATCTACTGTCAGAAGGGAATCTTGAAGTTCCGTCATATCGTCCATTGGCTTCCAATAAGAAACGCTCATCAAAGATGTAATTTACTCTGTAGAATGCACCTCTCAAAGATACGTGGCTACTGCTACCAAAAGTTTGTTGCAAACCTGTAGTGGCATTCAAATCAGTAATCAATGGTGTCAATAATGTATTAGCTTGGGCTCTTATCAATTTATTTTGACCCCATTCCTGGTTGAAACCAACCATCGTAGTCAAGCTATGAACTTCAGGAAGGTCAAATTTATAATCCGCATAGGCATTGAATACATAATACTGATTATAGCTGGCTCTTTCGTCAATAAAGTCATTGCCACTGAATCCATTGCTAATCAGTCCATCAGCAAGTAAGTTGGTATCTACAATCTCAATCTTACTGGCTACATTTTGCTCAGAACGATGGAAGAAATTATAGGAGAAATTAGACTTTATTGTCAATCCTTTAGCCGGAGTAAGGGTTACTCCTTGTGTCAACCAAATATCATTGTTGGTCCAGGTAGATCGTCCACCATCTTCCAAATATGGGAAGAAGTTGGTACCGCCAAAATACATTCCAATATAAGGCGCATACGTTTCTCTATCCCCTTCGGTCACATAGTATGGAAGGTCAGGAAAAGATATTGGCATGATCGGGTTTACCCTAGCAAGTGAGTTGATGTTTACATCCCAGTTATAGAAGTAAGGCTTATCACTTTGTTGGGAGTTGATCACGATTTTTTCATCCAAGGTCAACCAATCGGTTACTTTGAATTCACCTTTCATCAAGACATTGTAACGCTTGAAGTTTTCGTTTCGGTCAGAATTAAGGTAACCGTCTTTGTTGAGGTGTCCGATCGATACAAAATATTTTGAATTTTCAGATCCTCCGGAAATTGACAAATCATGTTGCTGAGATGGAGCAAATTCGGTCATGATTTGATCTTGGTAATTATTGAAACCATAAAATCTCAAATTTCCATCAACCACACCCCAGGCATTTTCTTCCGTTGGGTTTTCAGACCACCTTTTGGTACCATCAATCATGTCCTGATCATAAGCAGGCCTACCATTTGTTCTTTCATTGGCTAGGTTTCTTGCTTGCACAAAGCGATAAGGATCAGTAATAGGATCCATATTAAAGATTGGCTTACCTAATGAAAATTGACTATTTAGGGAAACGCGAACTTTACCCGCTTTACCACTTTTGGTGGTTACCAAAACAACACCAAAAGCTGCCCTTGCTCCGTATACAGCAGCTGCAGAAGCATCTTTGAGCACAGAAACACTTTCAATATCATTTGGGTTAATTCTGTTTAGATCCATAGGTACGTTATCCACTAATATAAGTGGAGAACCGCCATTAATGGATTGGTATCCCCTGATATTAAAACTAGGACTTTGAGAAGGATCACCATTTTGAGGTGCAATATTCAAGTTTGGAATGACACCTTGCAAACCTTCACCAACGTTGGCAATGGGTCTGTTCTGTAATCTTTCACTTGTCGCCACACCTACGGCTCCCGTCAGGTTAACTTTTTCTTGGGTACCATAACCTACTACGACAACCTCATCAAGAGATTGCGTGTCTTCTTTCAAAGTAATATTGATGGTACTTCGGTTGCCTACATTTACAGTTTGGCTTTCGAATCCAATAAATGAAAATACAATCTCTGCATTTTCGTCAACTGTCAATGAAAATTTACCGTCCAAGTCTGTCGCAGTACCAATGTTAGTTCCGGGAACTGAAACTGTGGCTCCCGGTATTGGCATGCCGTTTTCGTCTGTAACGGTACCGGATACGGTAATATCAGCATCTGCATTAATAATCTTGGCACTTGCTAATTCCGTTGGTACCTTTTGAATGTTTTCCAAATTTTTGTCTAAACCTTCCGTTTGGGCTTTTAGTCCCACGGAAAACAAACAAAAAAGGATTGCCGGTAGCCATGACATCGGTTGCATAGCCCGGTAAAAATGTAAACTTTTTTTCATAGTGGATTATTTGTTAATTGATTTAATTCTTTCCGAGATCTCCTCTCGGATCTTTACTTTACTCTTCCTGCATTAATTTTTAACCATAGGCATTAAATAAGTATAGTTCACCAAAATTACTTTTATAAAATTCAAAATATTGATCTGCACTAAGATCAAATACTTGATATTTTCTACGTTTAAGTAAAATCTACCTGAATGAAACCATATTTACTTGGGAAAGAGAGGTTATTTTAGGTTTCTCCAAAATTTTACATCGTCGAAGTTTAGTTATATTTTTAGAAAGAAAAAAATTTATCGAAAAAAAATGTAAATATTCAAGATAAAATTTAACATTAACGTTTTAGTTTTAAATAATAAAAAAATGTTAAATTTTAATTAATACCGATAACTCAATATCAATGGTTCAAACAAAGGTTTAACGGCAAAAATAAGTTTTTCATCAAAGAAAATAGAAGCTTAGCAATGATCCTTTATTTATTATATCATAGATTATTTTAATTATATATTATTCTCAAATTCACCAGTAATCACTAATTCGGCCCCAACACAATATTTTGGTAATACTAACACTAGGGACTGAAATGCAAAAAACACCTGAAATTTTGGATTAAGGACGAACTCTTCATCCAATAGACCAATTTTATCAATTGAACATTTTAAATATTTACCGTAATCTCCCTCTTCATTAAGCGTTTATATAGGAGGGTGCCTTAATTTTACTATTTTTTGCGCAATCGGCTTCATTCGTTTCATAATCAAAGCAATTGGCATGAATTTGATTTTAAGGAAGCCCAAATTCCCATTAATAAATTTATAAGCTCAATTATTAGTCAAAATAGCCTTAATTGAATACAGGCATATTCGGTTAAATTCATATAAAAATACCAAGGATATTTTTTATTATCCCTCCATAATCTCCAGCAAAAGCTGAAGGGGCAGCAAATCGTTTTAGAAGAATAATTTTAAGAAAGCCCGAGTGGCATTTAACACAAATATCATGTGTTCTTAAAACAAAGCTTTAAAAACAACCGTTAAATATAAAAAAAACAATCAACTAGTATTTTATGACATTTTTTTAAACCAAGATATTCTCCATTGATGTAATTATTGAATTTTTTGGTTAAAGATATGAGTACATTTAAAAAAAAATAACGAAATTTACCGAATCAAAAAAAAGCAATAAAACCATAAATAATAAAAAATTTAGAACTAACAACTTCACGGGTACGTTACTCATTTTGTGAAGGTTATCTTATTGACATTTTCATTTATTGAGTGATTTATTAACAAAAACTAAATTAGCAATGTTTAAATATTCGAGTCAAACCAGGGTTTTAGTGGCTGTGGATTGTATAATCTTCGGGTTTGATGGTACAGATTACAATTTATTAATGGTTAATAGGGGTTTTTCTCCCGAAAAAGAAAAATGGAGCCTCATGGGAGGTTTTCTGAAAGCGAATGAATCACTGGATGAGTCAGCCAATCGAATACTCTATGAACTCACAGGCTTAGAAAATGTATTCATGGAGCAAATGCATACGTTTAGCAAACCCAATAGGGACCCCATAGAAAGAGTTGTAGGGGTAGTATATATGGCTCTAATTGATATTAAAAAATACCAGCACCAGCCCCACGATGATTTTCAAGCCCGTTGGTTTCGTATGGATCAAATTCCAAAATTAATTTTTGACCACCAAGAGATGGTTGAAATGGCTTTTAATAGGCTAAGAAGCAAAGCTGCTTTTCATCCAATATTATTTGAATTATTGCCTGAGAAGTTTACATTACCCAAACTTCAGACTTTGTATGAAAAGTTGTTTGCCACCAAAATTGACAAACGAAATTTCACAAGGAAACTGCTCTCTAGTAAAATCATCCAAAAAATTGAAGAAAAAGACAAAACAGCTTCAAAAAAGGGAGCCTTCTACTATACTTTGAACCCTTCCACGTATAAGGAGAATTTTCAAAGGACGCTTAACCTCATTCCTAAAAGTGAAATACCTTCACTAATTGAGTAAGAAAAAATCCGAATAGGTTAGGTAATTTCAAGCAATCATCACCCCTTGGAATGATAAAGCGCTATAAAAAGGCACTCCTACTTAAACCGGAAATTAGAAATAGACCATTGACTAGGTGCTGAAACCTTTTTTATAACCAGCGCTATTGTTCCTGATGGACCACCCTTGCCGGCAGACAGGTTCACCTTAGCAATACCCTGCTAAAACCCCAAAACAACCTGATTTACTTGCGATTTAATTTCTTCTGGAGACAGAGCTTAGGAAGCCCTATAGCCATAATCTAATCTTTTAAAAATATGCAATAGACAATCTATTACGCGCTGAAATCGCTTCAAAATCAGCTACTTCGTTGCTGTTTTCAATTTCACCATAGCGGTGCTATGCTAAAATCTCCAAACAGCTTGATTGTCTTGCGAGTGCAACACTTCCCGTAAACACGGGAAATCTTATTACATAACCCGGGTTTAAATCTTAATTAGGGGATAAAAAAGCAAAACCGTAGCATTTTTAAAATACTACGGTTTTGTTTAATTAAGGCAGCACCTTGCTGTTAGTCCCCCCTATTCCAACAAACTTTTCAGCAACTCCCGCACTGCTTGAGGGTTTTTGATATTGTAATTGGCCTGTGTATAGGTATAGCCTACCCTAATGGTGTAAGCGTTTTTAGGCATGGCTTTAAAAGTATCTTCATCTGTCCAATCATCTCCAAGAGCCATAATAAAGTCGTAATCCTCCCCTTTCATCATGGCTGTGGCAGCTCGACCTTTATTAATATCCGGCCTTTTGATTTCCAGTACTTTATTTCCTTCCAAAACCTGCAAGTTATGACCTCTGGCCATGTATTTCAGGTGGCTAAACAGTTCTCTCATTCGAAGATCACCCAGACCGCTCTCCACTTTTCTAAAATGCCATACAAGAGAATGGTGCTTTTCTTCAATCAAAGCTCCCGGAGTCCGTAACACATAATACTCCATTACTTTTCTGATGTCTTCTTTCCAACTGTCATCTACCTCTGCATACAATATCCAATCTTCTTTCTGGTCCTTTCTTTTTAACCACACCCCATGTTCTGCAATCATGTCTACTTTCTGCCCTTCAAACCAAGCTCCAAGGGTTTCCTTATCCCTACCACTGATTATCACTGTTTGGCATTTTTGTGCTAGTTTGGCGACCAGTACCTTCAACTCCTCATCAGGAAAAGCATCTTGTGGTTTTCCTTTAAACCCTACCAAAGTACCATCATAATCCAAAAATAGTAAAGGTTTCTTGGCAGCATTAAATGCCTTCTTCATTTGGGCCATAATTTTCTTATCCAAGGCTTTGGATTCCAGATCAGCTTGTTTCTCTTTCACAAACTGTAACCTGTCCATAAACACTTTGACCCACTGAAAAATATCGTATTTTTTTAAACTTGCCTGCATGGATGTAATTCTCAACTCCTGCTCTTCTTCATCCATAGACAGGGCTTCCACAATGGCACTGGTCACCCCTTCCTGATCATTAGGATTGACCAAAATAGCATCCACAAGTTCTTTACTGGCCCCAGCCATTTCAGAAAGTATTAATACTCCTTTTTTATCTGTTTTGCTGGCTACAAATTCTTTACATACCAGATTCATTCCATCCCTAAGTGGAGTTACCAAAGCAATATCTGACATGCTGTAAAAAGCACTTAACTCATTGAAAGGGAAACTGCGGTAAAAATAATGGATCGGCACCCAGTTTAGGGTTGAAAATTTACTGTTAATATGACCAACCAGCGTGTCAATCTCTTCTTTCAAAGTTTGGTAAGACTGCACTTGATCTCTAGAGGGGACCACCACCATTATCATGGATACCTTTCCTCTGTATTTAGGATTTTCATCCAATAGTTTTTCGAAAACTTTGATTCGATTAGGAATTCCTTTGGAATAATCCAGCCTATCTATGGTTATCAGCAGCTTTTGGTCCCCTAAAGTTTGCTTAAACTTCTTGACATGGTTTTTTGTCTTAGGACTTAAGGCTGCTTTTTCAAATTTCTCATAGTCGATCCCCATCGGAAAGGCATCAACATTCACCAGTCTATTGTCAGCTTGGATAAATCCACTTTCATTGGATAGCCCCAAAATTCTTCCCACCGCACTTAAAAAGTGTCGCATGTCATCATAGGTATGAAAACCAATCAAATCTGCGCCAACCATTCCTTCAAGCATTTGTTTCCTCCAAGGAAGCATCCGCATGATTTCATAAGAAGGAAAAGGAATGTGCTGAAAAAAGGCAATTGTTGCATTGGGCAATTTTTCTCTCAGCATCATTGGAAGTAACAAGAGTTGATAATCATGTACCCAAATGGTATCACTATCACTTGCTTTGGCTAAAATTGCATCACAGAATTTTTTGTTTACATTCCAATAGGCATCCCAATATTCATCCTCATAATTGATATGCTGGGTAAAATAATGAAAGGCAGGCCATATGGTTTCATTGCTAAACCCCTCATAATATAACTCCACATCCTTTTTAGTAAGAAAGACAGGAGCCATTTTTAATTTTTTAAGCTCGTCAACCACTTCCTTTCTTTGACCTTCATCTTCCACATCATTACCGGGCCAACCTATCCATATGTTCTCTCCTTCTTTATAGATAGAACCCAGACCGGTGGCCAAACCACCCGCACTTGGCTTAAATTCAAATTTCCCGTTTTTATGTTGTAAACTAATTGGTAGTCTATTTGAAACGATAATTGTTTTTGACATTATTTTGTGTTGGTTTATTTTAAAAATTTTTACAAAAGTGAATTTTACTTTTAACCGAATCTATCAATGGTAAATCAACTGTATTTTTTAAGTCGCCTGTTTCTTTATCTATACATTGGTTTATTCAAAGCTCCTGATTATTTATTCCATTTACCAAGAATTACCACGCATATTGAATAATCCGGAGAAAAATGTCATTTTGGGTATGAAGTCCATTCTAATATAATCAAATTGGGAAGAAATAAAAACTATCAAGTAAATGACAAGTATTAAGTCTCTCCATGAACACCTCAATATCCGACATTTCGTTCCCTAAACAATTTTCCCAAAAAATTACCTGTCAATGCACTAGAGCCTCCAATCAAAAAGCCCATGACACCGGTAATGCCTACTAAAATTGTTCCATTGGAAAAACCCATAATGTGGGAAAACTTGTCGGGAAGGTCTGAACCCGATACTGACCAAATAGTCAATGATACGATGATCCAAACACTTGCTACTCCGATGGCACCGGCAATAAAAGCAAGAAAAGCTGCTCCTCTAAACCATGCCGAAACTGCCCCTATAAGAATCATCATTACGTAATAAGGTACTATTGCCCCTAAAAGGAAGGCCATAAGTGCTATCACTAACAAATGTATGATGAATTTCATATCAATCTGCGCTAAATTTTGTATAAAACAAATCTCCTGAAGTTTTGTTTCTGTCCCTCAAGCCTATTGTTAAATATTCACCGGAAGCCCAAGCATCCACCAGATTATCATAGTACTTGCTTCCCGGGTTTCCTGATTGTCCTCCGGGATAAACACCCACAGCTTTTATTTCCGACCCCATCTCTACAATCATTCTCCAACCCGGCCCCCAGTCTGCGGCAGAAGCATTGACAATTCCTTTCCCCCCTCCTATTGGAATATTAAACCTTCCAAATGGAGTTAAGTTTGGGATCAGATAACTTATATGTGTGTTTTTATAGGAGGACCAGCTGATCGAATCTGTCTCTGCAGTAAGCGCTTCCATTTCTCCAACCATTCCTGAAAACCCTTTATTAATCCAAAAAGTAGCACCTTCTACCTTGTTGGTTTGGGGATCGTCAAACCAGTCAGCATTGGGCTCATTTTTCATACTATTCGCGAGGTTGAATTTATTGGGATAGGAAATGGGCAAACCCTTTGCCTCCCAAGTTGCAAACAAACCCCGCTCTATTTGGTCCCACCAAGATTGAAACAAAGCAGGTGCCATTTCATCTGCAGCGGCATCATAGTCCCAAGCTTCTAAACGAGCCAACCACTTTTCTCCGAGCACTTTATTCTCCCCATTCAGACTATCCAGCATCAGCGGCAATATTTCTGAAGCATGTAAGTTATAATTATCCAATTGCAATGCCTTCATGTCGTCAATTGTAATAGACGTTTGCTGCAATAATTGGTCCGAAATCCTTCTATTTCTAAAATATTCAAAATTATTGTTGTAAACAAAATAGGGATAATTATCAGAGACCGGGTGTTGATTGGCAGAAGTAACAAAATGTTTTTCAGGATTTATTTCTTCGGCATTATGCTCTCCGGGAATATACCCTTGCCATTCGTATATGGGCTTGCTGCCATCCATCAAGTACTTGCCTTGCCCCCTCCATTTTAAGGGAAATTTCCCCTGAACCTTAATGCCAATATCTCCATTTCGAGAGGCAAACACAAAATTTTGGGCAGGAGCCGCATAATGACTGAGCGCCTCCTCAAAATCCGGATAACCTTTGGCTTTGTTTAAGTGAATAAATGTTTTTTGCTCATTGGAATCCCCATGTGCTGTCCACTTCAAAGCAAAGTTCACCGGTTTTCCTTTCATTTTGAAATTCCTGTCATAAACTATTGGACCATAATGGGTGTAAATTACCGTATCGACGAAATCATTTTGTCCTTTCACGGAGAATATTTCCAGTTGACGCCTACTTTGTATCCATTGGCCATTGTATAAATACTCTTCTCTGGAGGAATCCTTAAAGGTAATTTTGTACCAATCTTTCACATCTCTGTCCGCATTGGTCATTCCCCAAGCCAAATTTTCATTAAAGCCGATGATTACGCCCAAGGTTCCGGGCAAGGTGGCTCCTTTGACAGTATATTCAGGAGTGCTTAGCTGAGCTGCAAACCATAAGGAAGGCAGGTTAAGGGCCAAATGAGGGTCATTGGCTAAAATTGGAAAACCAGAAGCAGTTTTCTCCCCAGAAACCACCCAATTGTTTGATCCCAATCCTGGTTCTTTTTCCGGTAACAATTGGGAAATTTTGATAGAATCAATATAGGTACTATCAGGCTCTTCTACTTCAATAGGTATAAAATCCCAATCATCTTTTGCTACCACAGGCAACACATCTTGGGGATAATCAGGAAAAAGTCTATTCTGCCAGTCGGAACCAAACAAATTTCGAAAATTCGTATTGGCCAAGTCGCTGTCACCTGAAAGTGTTTCCGCCATATTCATCAGAAATAGAAGTGTTTTGTACGGACTCCAAGGTTCAGGGTAATAATCTAAAAGTTTATATTCCAAAGGTAATTCTGCCTGTGAGAGTTGGGCAATGTATGCATTCACACCCTCAGCATATGCCTCCATCAACTGTAGTGTTTCAGGGTCATTATTTTTGAGGTACTTCAGTTTATTTTTTGCCCCAAAGCCTAAGCCTTTTCTCCGCATTTCCCTATCCCTGTTTAAAGCTACTTCTCCAACAATTTCAGAAAGCCTCCCTTCGGCAGCCAAAACCTGAAACTCCATTTGCCATAACCTATGCCTTGCAGTGGTAAAACCTTGAACCAAATAAAGGTCTTTTTCATTTTCCGCAAAAATATGTGGGATTAGATTTTCATCGTAGGTCACCTCTACTTCTGCTTGAAGTCCGGCTATGTTTACTTCAGTTTCAGGATCATAATCTTCACTATACGCATTTTGCCAAAACCCCTTGAAGGGATCAAAAATCTTTGCCAAAGGAGGTAAATTGCCCAAGTTTATAGACAAACCTACAGCCAATAATAATGAAAACAACAATGAAAAAAAGAACCCTATATATTTCATTCAATATTTACCAATACTTTAGCTTTTTCCCATTTTATCTCTATTCCTTCATTTACTACTTCTATGGAAAGTATTTCCTGATGGTCAGTCACAAAAGTAGGGCTGACATCCACCCGTATAACATCATTTTCTTCATTGTATTGGAAATGACCATGTTCCAGGTCCCAATCTGCATTTAAAATAATGGTCCAAGGTTCATTTTCCCTAGGAATCGTAAACAAAGAATACCTCCCTGCCTCCACAGCTTCACCTTCTACTACAACATCTTTCTCAAATGTTACATTAGTAGCTTCATTCGCTCCTGTTCTCCAAACTTCACCATAGGGCACCAAATCTCCCCAAATCACTCGGCCCTTTACCGATGGAGCACCATATTCCACAGTTATTGCCTTTCCTCCAATATTCCCGGAAGAAGATTTTAAAGGACTTGCCCTTTCTTTTACTTCTTTTGCCGTATCCTCTATCATCGTATCATTTGACTTGGAAGACGGGTTGGAACAGGAGAAAACCCCAAAGCAAATAGAAAAAACTGATAAACTAAAAAATAGTTTCCTAAGGTCATTCATAGTGATTAAGATTAAATTTTACACTAATCTATGTAATTTTTCCTTAATCATCCATGCATTATAGGTTAAATATCAAATTCCTGCTACCCATGGTAAATCTCTTGTTTAAATGAACTTCCAAGCCCCAAATATTGGCTTATTTGCAGGCAAGCAAAAACTTCCATTTTTTGGTTAGCAGGATATTTTTAATTTTGGGTTAAAATTCATGGCCTTGAAAAATATGTTGGAGTAAAATGTGCCAATACCGGTAGTAAAAAAATAAATCTATTGGTATCGCATAAAATTATTACCAATTTGTGAGTTATTTAAATCTTCACTATGCGCTTTATTATTGTTACAATTTTTTTTATTTCAATGGCCCTCTTTTTCAGTGTGCATATTTCACCTGAAACATGGGATTATACCGGCCTTTTGCCTTTGCTTATTCCTGTATTTTTAGTGCTTAATATTTTTCTTGTCGTCTTATTACTTTTCGGAAGATTTCGGCTGATAATTTACCCGGTTTTGGTTCTAATCATTGGCTGGAAATTTCTTGTGATTACCTTTCAATGGAATGAACCTGACACAAGTACGGAAGGTTTTACATTTTTGAGCTACAATACCATGTTATTTAACAATAGCTGGGGAAATGGAAACGAAAATAAGATAACAAATTCAATAAAATGGGCAAAGGAAAATCCCTCGGATATCAAATGTTTTCAGGAGTTTTATCAAGATTATACGACCCCGTCAAGAAATTCCCTCAAGATGATCAGCGATAATGGGACTTATGAATATGCCTATTATTCTGCGAATGGGAATGAAAAAAAGAAATCCTACGGCATTGCCATTTTTAGTAAATACCCCATCATCAATAGTGGTAAGGTCTTTGACAATAAAAGAAATAATGGGGCCATGTTTGCAGATATTAAAATCAATCAGGATACCATTAGGGTGTATAATACCCATTTGGAGTCAATGAATATCAAAGCTGCCGACCTTGACAATTTGGATGGAATAAAAAATCAATACAGGTCAACCATAAAGAAATTAAAAGAGGGAATAAAGCTTAGAACTTCCCAGATGTTGTTGTTAAAAAAGCACATGGCAGATAGCCCCTACCCACTGATTTTAGCAGGGGATTTTAATGATTTGCCTTATAGTTATACTTACTTCAAGCTTAGGGAAGATTTGGAAAACGCTTTTGAAAGTAAAGGCCGAGGCTTTGGCTTTACCTATAACAAGGTTTTGTTTTTCTTGCGCATAGACAATATGTTTTTTGATAAGGCCTTGGAAGTTTTACAATTTAAAACTTTAAGAGAAGTCGATTATTCAGATCATTATCCAATTTCGGCTGTATTTGCCTTTCCTAGTCAGAAGAAAGCCGCCGATTGACTTTTTGCTGAATCACCTTTTTGAAGGGTAGCAACAATAAAGGCAGCCAAAACAAATCTGCCAAAACAGCAAACACCAATGAAAGACTCACTAAAACGCCTGTAAACCAAGGGATTTCTAAATCACTAAAGGTTAACATAGCAAAGCCGGAAACCAAAATAATGGTGGTCAGTACAATGGCCTTACCGGTGGTCAAAAAGGTATTGAACAAAGCTTTAGACAAATCTTGACCTTTCATCATTTGCATCCTTAAGTTGGTCATAAAATGAATACTATCGTCCACTGCAATCCCAAAAGCAATGGCAAAGACTATTGAGGTGGACAACTTAAAATCTATCCCAAACCAATACATAACACAGCCTACCCAAACCAAAGGAACAATATTTGGCAAAAGAACAAGAAAAGATACTCTCCAGGATCTGAAAAGAAAACCAATGATAATCCCAACAAGCAAGAAAGCAAAACCGAGACCGGTAAAAACCTTATGCGTTACTAATTCATGGCTTTTATCAATTAAAAAAGACGTTCCTGTCAACCTGACCTTGAGCAGATTTTTGTCAATATTCTTTGCTACAAATGCTTCTAATTTTTCCTCTTGTTTTTTACCTAATAAACTCCCATTGTCTGCTGTTCTTGAGGAAAGCCTGCCCTCTGTTTTATCTTTAGTCCATAATTTTAAATTTTGGTTTATTCCTATTCTCTCTATGAATGGTTGCATCCTTTCATAAGCCAAAGCGGAAGGCAACGTAAATGCTTTTGAACTCCCCCGGTTTTGTGCTTTATTGACCGCTTTCACAGCAGTCAAAGGAGACATAATAAAAGCTGAATTGTAATTTTCACCGATAAATTCTTCCAGCTTTTTGATTTCTTGAAGCACCGGGTAGTCCAAAATGCTCCCATTTTTATTAGCTGCCTGAAGGTATACTTCCAAGGGCTTGGACCCTCCATAATTTTGGTCAAAAAACCGAAAATCTTCCAAAAGGGCATGATCTTCCGGAAGGCTATCCAACAAATACCCATTCGTTTTAACCCGAGACATAAAATAACCGGCCACCAAAGTGATAAGTACAAATACGACAAAAATTAACTTCCGTCTATTTAAAGTCTCCACAAATAAAGTTTGTAAAAGCCTGTTCCATCTCCTTGCCCATATTTCCCGATTGGAGGATGGTAAAGGAGGAAGGTGATACAAGGCAAAAGGCAGTAGTGAAAAAAGGGCCAAAAACATAAACATTACACCGCAACCGGTATACACACCAAACCACTTCAAACTGGGAACATTGGTAAAATATAAGGATACAAACCCTAGAGAAGTAGTGAGAGCTGTTAAAAAGACCGGCAGACCCAGGGCTTTAAATGCGTTATAAATGGCTTCCTCCTTGGGTTGTTTGGAAGTCAAGGCGCTTTGGTAATGGTTGACCACATGTACCATTCCACTTAAACCAATTACCATTAATATGGGAGGTTGCATGACAGACATCACATCCAATTCCCCGCCCGTCAACAACAGGAAGGAAAGACTCCAAAAGATACCTGTAATAATTATTACGAAAGGCAAAACCACACCCCACCAGGAACGGTACATCAGCCAGAGTAAAAAAAGTACTCCACACATGGCAAACCCCAAGAAGAGTGAGAACTCTTTCTGAAGTAAGGCTACAAATGCCCCTTGGGCCTTTATTTTTCCGGCAGACCTAAAACCATCAAATTCATAGGTTTTTAATCGCTGTTCTATATTCGCATACAATGTGTCTCCCTGTTCTTTGGCAATCATCTGCTTATTTTTCACCAAAAGGAGAAGAGAATTGCTTGGCTCATCAAATAAATTCTCATTCCACTGCCTGTCTTGTATGCTATTTTCAGCACTTTTGGAGAGGTTTTCCTTAGAAGACCAGTCTAACAGCTTCCTGTAATTAATCCCAAATGGACTGATAATCGGTTCTTTTTGGTCTAGTATTGAAACCACTCCATCCACCCCTTCCAATTGTTGTAACTCCATAGAAAAGGACAATGCCTTTGATAAAAAAGTGCTATCAAATATTCCCTGATTATTTTGAAGTGCCAGCAATAAATAATCATTATCATTTTGAAAAGTAGCCCTATACTCCTGATAAAAATCCAAATCAGGATCATCTTGTTGAAAAAAGTTTTCAAAGTCATAATTAAAACTTACCCCTTGCCAAGAAACTACAAAGAATATTGACAGGATTACTGCAAAACCAAGTGCCCTATTGGACATTTTTTTATTCATTATTTGCGCTGTTTAGTTTTAAGACAAGAATAAAACTTTACACCTTCCTATTTTTCAACTCAGAAGGAAGGATAAGTAAACTTAGGATATTTTTTTTAGCCGGTGTATTCCATTCTTTTAATTGACCATTAAAACAGCCTAGGTTATTAAAGGTTTTGGCAGCTTGCATAATTTACTATAATTTAGAGCGAAAAATTAGGCACACATGAAAAAAATCACGGTACTTTTTCTTGCAGTCATGAGCATACATTTCTTGTTCGACCAAGAAGTTTTTGCGCAATCCCAAAGATGGCAGCAGTCGGTAAGTTATCAAATGGATATTGAAATGGATGTAAAAACCAATCAATATACAGGGAAGCAAACCATTGCATATAGCAATAATTCTCCGGACACACTCAATCAGCTCTTTTTTCATCTTTATTACAATGCTTTTCAGCCCAATAGCATGATGGATGTACGCTCAAGATCCATTAAAGATCCTGACAGACGCGTTGGGGATAGAATATCCAAGCTAACACCTGATGAAATCGGTTTTATTCATGTAGAATCTTTGTTAGTAAATGGACAAACCGTTGAGATGGAAGAAGTAGGAACCATCTTGGAGGTAAAGCTAACGGAACCTATAATGCCACATAGCACTGTTTTGTTAGAAAGCGAATTTACAGCACAAGTACCCCTACAAATTCGGAGAGCAGGAAGAGATAACGCAGAAGGTATTCGGTATTCCATGTCGCAATGGTATCCCAAACTGGCCAATTATGATGAACAAGGTTGGCACGCAAATCCTTATATAGGTAGAGAGTTTTACGGTATTTGGGGAGATTTTGATGTAAAAATCACTATTGACAAATCCTATATTCTAGGAGGTACAGGCTATCTGCAAAACAAGAATGAAATTGGCTTTGGGTATGAAGACGAAGGAGTAACGGTAAAAAAACCTTCCGGCTCTACGCTCACCTGGCATTTTTATGCCCCTAAAGTACATGATTTTATGTGGGCTGCAGACCCAAAATACACGCATGAGAAACTAGTGACTGCGGATGGCATTACTTTACACCATTTGTATGTTAAAAGTAAGGAAACAAAAGACACGTGGCCAAAACTTAAGGAATATACCGCTAAAACCATGGCCTATTTAAGTGAAAGATATGGAACCTACCCATATAAGCAGTATTCTGTAATCCAAGGTGGTGATGGTGGCATGGAGTACCCCATGGCTACTTTAATTACAGGCCACAGACCTATGGGCAGCTTGGTGGGAGTGATGATGCACGAATTGGCTCACAGTTGGTTTCAGGGTGTATTGGCTTCTAATGAATCTCTTTATCCTTGGATGGACGAGGGTTTTACCACCTATGCCAGCACCCTTAGTATGGCCGATAATTACCTCAAACCTTCTGCGAAGGGACCATTAAAAGACTCCCCTCTTAAAGGAGCATATGTAGGTTACGAAAGACTGGTTGAATCGGGTCTTGAAGAACCACTTTCAACCCACGCAGATCATTTTCATACCAATACCGCCTATGGCTCTGCCTCCTATTCCAAAGGGGCCTTGTTTCTAGCCCAATTGGGTTATATTATTGGAGAGGAAACTCGAAATAAGGCCATGTTAAGGTATTGGGAAACGTGGAAATTCAAACATCCCAACGTAAATGATTTTATCCGAATCATGGAAAAAGAAAGCGGCATAGAGCTGGACTGGTACAAAGAGTATTGGGTGAACTCCACCAAAACAATAGATTATGCCATCTCCACAGTTACCGAAAAAGAAAATAACCTTGCTGTGGTCCTTGAAAGAAAAGGACAAATGCCTATGCCCATTGACCTTATTGTAACCTATGAAAATGGAGAAAAAGAAAGTTATTATTTCCCATTAGCAATTATGCGGGGAGGTAAAGCATCTGAAAGCAATTGGCCTGAAAGAGTAAAAACAACCAGATGGCCTTGGACCAACGAAACCGTAGAAATTAATATTGACCAATCCAATTCAAAAGTCACATCCATTCAAATTGACCCGTCAGAACGAATGGCAGATATTGACAAGTCCAATAATTTATGGACAAATGCCAAGTAGCATTCTTTCAAAGAAGGAAAAAGCCCTCATTAAGCTCCCCGCTTTTTGAGGGCTTTTTTTATGCTAAATTATTGGTATTCACTATAAATTCAATGATGGGTATAGCCCACTAGACCATACCAAAACCCAAAACAGCAACTCCTTTCATCCACACCTACACTCCTTCAACACCTTAATAAACCGATCACATAAATAAAATTTGAATATTTTTCTTTTAATCATTGGGATTTTTATCAATATATATCTACCTTATGAAAGGATTAGTAACCATAAAATATCTAGACATGAGAGTAGCCACTTTATTCATTTTCTGTTTTTCGCTTTTTACCGTTGGATTGTATGCACAGGATCTTCCTGAAATAGAAAGGCAGACTAGGGACAAAACCTACCATTTCCAAGAGTTTGAATCCATGCAACTTGATGCATTTGACCCGGACAAGGTTTCTGTCACTACAAGCAATGAGGGAGATCTAGCTTTTGAAAAGTCACCGACAATGGTTGCACCAATGGGAAACTATAGGGATTTTAAAATCATTAAAATTACCCTACCTCCGAAATCAGCAATAGTACCACACAAAGACATTCCACTTCCTGAGCCTAAACAATACTTAGTGAAACGAATTGTGAAAGCGGAAGGAAATTGAATTTTTTAATTGATTTAGATTTTTGATTTAAGGTTAAAGGTATTGGGTTTCACCCAATACCATTTTTTTTATAACCCCTTGCAATTCATAAACTTTACATTTTTTTATCGAATTGAGATCAGGTTTTATAAACCATGGCCATGCATTTTTATCTTAGGATAAAATTGTTCTAATTGAAGCCAACAAAGCTTCAAATCTATGAACAGCAATAAATCCAATTTGTTAGTCCCCGGCAAGGTCATCAATTATACGCTTTCAAGTACAGGAGTATTCGGAACCACTGAAAACTGTGCTTTCAAACTTTCGGTTTACAACGAAACCACCATCCGAATCCAAGTTTCACTTCAGAATGAATTCTTCCCCAATCCATACAGTGTCATTTCCACTCCTGAGGAAGTTAAATTTTTCTGGCAAGAAAAAAAGGAGTACTGTATTTTAAAAACAAAAAAGATTGAATTACTTATTGAAAAAAATAATTTCAGGTTAATTTTTAAAAATACTAAGGGAACCATCCTTAGTGAAGATGCCAGTCATTTTGGCATCAATTGGCAAGGCACAGCAGTTGGGTGTTATAAAAAGCTTCAACAGTGGGAGAAATTTATAGGGCTCGGTGAAAAAACCGGTGGTTTGAACCGTTACGGACAAACCTATACCAACTGGAATACTGATCATTTCGGCTATGGCACCAATGCCGATCCATTGTATTTATCCCTTCCCTTTTATATAGGCTTACATCACAATAATTGTTATGGGATCTTCTTTGACAACAGCCATAAAAGCACTTTTAATTTTGGTGCCGGAAACAATCGTTTTTCTTATTTCACTGCCGAAGGTGGAGATCTGGACTATTATTTTATTCATGAAAAGAACGTAGGGGGAATCATTTCAGCCTACACTTCATTAACAGGTAAAACTCCAATGCCACCTAAGTGGACTCTAGGCTATCAACAATGCAGGTACTCTTATTATCCGGACAAAGAAGTCATCCGCTTGGCCCAAACTTTTCGAGAGAAAGAAATCCCTGCTGACACAATTTATTTGGATATACACCATATGGAAGAATGCAAGGTTTTTACCTTTGACAAAAAACGATTTAAGGACCCAACTGAACTTATTAAATACCTAAAAGAATTAGGGTTTAAAGTAGTGGTTATTCTGGATCCGGGAATAAAGGTGGATAAGGAATACCTCCCCTATCGTGAGGGAAATGAAAAACAGTTGTTTTTAAAATATCCAGATGGAGAAAATTATGAGGGCCAAGTATGGCCGGGTTGGTGTGCCTTTCCGGATTTCACGAAACCTGAAACCAGAGTCTGGTGGGCAGAAAAGTTAATTTTTTATTTAAATGCCGGCGTAGATGGTTTTTGGACAGATATGAACGAACCGGCCACTTGGGGCCAAACTATGCCTGACTTGGTTCAGTTTTTTTATGAAGGACAAGAGGCCAACCATAAAAAAAGCAGAAATGTATATGGCCTGCAGATGGCAAGAAGTACGAAAGAGGGACTTACCAAATTTCACAAAGGGAAAAGACCATTTGTATTGACCAGATCCGGCTTTGCAGGCATACAACGCTATGCTGCAGTTTGGACAGGAGACAATGTGGCCAGTGATGATCATATGCTAGCAGGGGTTAGGCTGGTAAACAGTTTGGGCCTGGGGGGCGTATCCTTTGCCGGATATGATATTGGGGGATTTGTTGGAAACACCAACCCAAAACTATTTGCTCGATGGATTGCTTTAGGCACCTTCTGCCCTTTATTTAGAGCCCATACCATGATCAATAGCAATTCCTCCGAACCTTGGGCATTTGGCGAGGAAGTAGAAGCAATTGCCAGCAACTATATTCGATTAAGATACAAATTAATGCCATTGATTTACACTGCTTTTTATCTAAGTTCTGAATCAGGAATTCCTATTAGTAAAAGCTTATCCATCGATTATACCTTTGACGACAAAGTTTATCATGGCGCATTCGAAAATCAATATCTTTTTTGTGATAATTTACTTGTCGCCCCAGTAGAAAGCTATAAGGAAATCACTAAAATCTATTTTCCTGAAGGGACATGGTATCATTTATTTTCCGGAGAAAAGCTAGGAGGGAGTCAAGAATTGCTCTGGGAATGCCCTATTGAATACCTTCCTGTATTTGTTAAAGCCGGAGCTATTCTTCCCATGCAATCAGCAAAAAATTTTACCGAAGATTTTAATGATGGACAATTAAACCTACATATTTACCAAGGAATGGGGAAATCTGAACAATTAATTTATGAAGATGACGGAAAAAGCACCGCCTACCTAGACTCATTATTTTCAAAAATATTGATCCAGATGGATTTTTCAGCCAACAAACTAAGCATTGAGAAAATTGCAGCTAATTATGAAAGTGAATACCATACTGCTAATTTTTTCTTTCATGGAATGCAGTTCCATGAAGCAAGTTTAGATGGCAAAATGATTGAAATAAGTTATAAGAATGTCGCTTTCTTAGATGAAATCTCTGAATATGACCCATTGCCTGATACCGACCACACTTTTAAAGTTTGTCAAAATGTCCCAAGTTTTTCTATAAGCCTTGAGGGCAATCATAGGCGCAGCATACAATTAAACTAAATAAGGCAAAAAAAACCTCTCTATGAAATTAGAGAGGTTCTAAAATTTTATTTCTCTTTGTTATAATACTTTAAAGCTTCATCCATTTGATTGTTCAGCTTAGCTATTCTTTTTTCCGGACCGGGGTGAGTAGATAAAAACTCAGGTGGTCTTGAAGATGCATCTGATTGTGCATTCATTCTTTCCCAAAAATCCGGAGCTTCCCGAGGATCATATCCGGCAATGGACATGAAAATTAAACCCAATTGATCGGCTTCCAATTCTTGGTCCCTGCCAAATTTCAGCATTCCAACTTGACCACCGATTCCTACTGCTTGCAAAAATATGGTTTCAGTTAAGCTTGGATTTTCACCCATGGCCACTTGGAGACCACCAATTAATCCATTGGCAACCAATCCTTGAGACATTCTTTCGCGGGCATGGCTGGCAATGGCATGTGCCACCTCATGGCCCATCACCACCGCAATACCTGTTTCATCTTCACAAATAGGTAGAATTCCAGTATAAAAAGCTACTTTTCCTCCCGGCATACACCAAGCATTAACCTGATCACTCTCCAATAAATTAAAGTCCCATTCAAAACCTTCTGTTATCGAAGAATAACCGTTGTCCTTCAAGTAGGTATCTACAGCATTTGCTATCCGATTGCCTACTTCCACCACCTGCTGTCCTTCTTTGGTATTGGTAAGCACCTTGCTCTCCTTCAATACCTGTCCATATTGATCATAAGCCAATGGTAAAACTTCAGAATTACTAACAATGCTAAGCTGCTTCCTGCCACTTAATGGTACTGTTGCACAACCATAGACTATAAGGCCTACAAAAAGAAGTGTTAATATTTTTTTCATGTGTAATAATTTTCAGATCAAGATAACAACAAGTAAGCTCCAAAAAAGGTGCCAGATAAATAGTAAGGGCAAAAATAGGTACTTTGTTCGAATTCTAGTGCATATTATTGGAACCGTAGTTAAAACTTAAGCCTTAGGAGTTTCGTGCTGCGATTTTTTGGCTCCTTCTTTGATCGAACCAAAGGGAGGCAATGTTATGTCCCAACATGGATTAAATGATTATTATTCCGGAATAAATCGGCTTTCCTGTGATTTTTAGGGAGGTTACTTTTTACAAGGGGCCTGTTTTTTGGAGATTTCAGAATAGCACCACTATTGCACTATTGTGAACTTGTCTGTTGAAAGGTGGGTTAGAAAACAGCCGCGAAGTGACTGGTTTTGAAGGGATATCAGTCCATAAAAACTATCTATTGAATATTACGAGTTCAACAATTAAAATTTAACTCGGTTGCTGTATTCTTCATTTTATATGTTTAAATTAATACCCATGAACAAGCATCAACAGTCCTTTGCCCGTATGGTCACCCAACCTATTTCATTTTTTGGGTATATGCTAAAGAACCTTCCTTCTATTATTTTTTGGGGTGTAAGGGTTAAAAATATTGATTTGGAATCCTGTCACACAACTTTACCTTATAATTGGCGAACCCAAAACCCGTTCAAATCCATTTATTTCGCGGCATTGAATGGCGCCGCTGAATTGTCTTCCGGATTACTTTGCAAATTGCACCTGGCAGGAAATGGAAATTTTTCTATGCTTGTGGTTGATATGAATGCTCAATTCCTTAAAAAAGCAAACAATACTATTGTGATGAAATGTGAAGATGGCCTTCAGATCAATGAAACAATTGCAGGTCTGAGTAAAAAAGGAGATTTTGCCACTTTCAAAACAACAATATTTGGCCACAACCCCAATAATGAAATCGTGGCCAAATTTGAGATTACCTGGTCTTTTAAAAGAAAATAAGGCTACAACACCCTTATTATGAAGCTGTTTCTACTTGCTTATTGATTATGTCGACTAGCTGATGGCTTTGAACTACCCCTGCTTTTCTCCACACCACCTTACCTTTTTGGAACAAAATCAGTGTAGGAACGCTTTTTACCTGAAACCTACTGGCTGCCATCGGGTTTTTATCCACATCAATTTTTATAATTTTTGCTTTCCCACCAACTTTCCCTGCCGTTTCTGTAAGAATAGGTTGCATCATTTTACAAGGACCGCACCAGGTGGCGTAAAAGTCCACCAATACTGGTTGATCTCCTTTGATTATTTCCGAAAAACTTTTTCCCTTTGCCATATCTGTACGCTTTAAATCTAAAACAAAATTATTGTTTTCATAGGAAAACATCAGTGATTTACCTCACAAAGTAAAAGCCAACTCTTACAATGACAGATAATAATTTTTGATAATGGATATATGGTGTTCCATATGCCCAAAAATAATGTGTAATAGAGCGCTAAGGGACATAGGTTTACCGTCCACAGATCCGATATTGTTGATTTGATCCTCCGGAATGGCTTCGATAAAGTTCCAAAGCAATTTGCGATGCAACAAAAAAGTATCCAATAATTTATCAATTGGCTGAGCATTAAAAGCTGCCGTTTTGACATAATTATCTTGATCGAATCCCGGAAAGTCACTTTTTTCACCTCGGCTTATACTCAAGGCTCTGAAATGCATTATTTTCTCGGTGTCAATAATATGCCCCAACAATTCATTAAAAGACCACTTATTTGTTTCGTAACTAAGTAAAGCTTTCTCGGTCGTCAAATTACCGAATAAGTTTTTAAGAAATTGTTCTTGCGCTAGGGACAAGGTCTTCAAATCCTTTTCAGCCACCAAATCAATATAACCTTTGTAAAAGAGCGGGTACTCTTTTGGCAGGGGAAATTTAGGTCCTTTAGTAGTCTCCATAATTTTGTTAATTTTGTAGGATAAATTTAAATATAATCATTCGATATGAATCCATTATTGGCAAAATTTAATACACCGTTTGAAACGGCTCCATTTGATAAAATAAAAAATGAACATTTTCTTCCGGCCATTCAAAATGGTATAGCAGAAGTTAAAGAAGAGATAAAAAAGATTAAAACCTCTATTCCACCGGATTTCGAAAACACCATTGTAGCTTTAGAAAATTCCGGTGAAAAACTTTCAAGAGCAGCTTCAATTTTTTTTAATATTAATGCAGCTGAAACCAATGATGAAATACAACAATTGGCCAGAGAGATTTCCCCACTTTTGTCTGCTCACAGCAATGACATCCTATTGGATGAAACTCTTTTCAAAAGAGTTAAAGCTGTTTTTGATCAAAGAGACCAACTCAAGTTAACCCCGGAACAAAGCACACTTCTGGAAAAAAGTTACAAATCTTTTATAAGAAATGGAGCGCTTTTAAAAGGAGATGACAAAGAGAGGCTTCGAGCCATTGACCAAGAATTATCTAAACTTGGCTTACACTTCGGGGAAAATGTATTGAAAGAAACCAATAAATACGAGCTGGTGGTAGCTGAAGCCAAAGACCTTGAAGGCCTGCCTGATGGATTGATCGAAGCTGCTGCACAAACGGCTCAAGAGAAAGGAAAAGAAGGAAAATGGATATTTACGCTAGCGTTCCCAAGTTATGTCCCTTTCATGACCTATGCCAAAAACAGAGAACTTAGGAAAGAATTATACATTGCTTATAACACAAAATCTGCCAAGGGTGACGAACTTGATAACCGACAAATCATCAAGAACATCCTTAAGCTTAAGGATGAACGAGCAAAGCTCTTAGGATATGATAATTATGCTGATTTTGTCTTGGAAGAAAGAATGGCTGAAGGGGGAGAAAAAGTCTTAAGTTTTTTGGATGAGCTATTAGAAAAAGCAAAACCACGAGCTATTGCAGAGCTAAAGGAACTTGAAGCCTTCGCGAAAAAAACAGATGGCATTGAAAAACTATTTAAATGGGACATCAGCTATTATGCGGAAAAATTGAAAATGGAAAAGTATTCTGTAGATGATGAGTTACTCAAGCCGTATTTTGAATTAAACCGCACAATCGACGGGGTATTTACCACCGCAGAAAAACTATATGGCATTACGTTTAAGGAAAATAAAGCTATTCCTGTTTACCATCCTGATGTAAAAGCCTATGAGGTAAAAGATGAGAAGGGTGATCACCTTGCGGTATTTTATGCAGATTTTTTTCCTCGGGCAGGCAAAAGAAATGGAGCTTGGATGACAGCATATCGGGGGCAACGTAAGATTGGGAACAAAGAAAACAGGCCTCATGTATCCATAGTCTGTAATTTCACTAAGCCAACCAAAACAAAACCAAGCCTCCTGACCTTCAATGAAGTCACTACTTTGTTCCATGAGTTTGGTCATGCGCTTCACGGTATGCTGGCCAAGGGCACTTATGGATCCTTGTCAGGAACCAATGTTTATTGGGATTTTGTGGAACTTCCTTCTCAAATATTTGAAAACTGGTGTTATGAAGAAGAATGCCTTGACCTATTTGCCAAGCATTATGAAACCGGCGAACCTATCCCAAAATCTTATATAGAAAATATAAAAAAGGCAGCCAATTTTCATCAGGGTTTTCAAACGGCAAGGCAAATCAGTCTGGGCCAACTAGACATGGCCTACCATACCACTGCACCCGATGCAATTGATGATGTATTTGAATTTGAAAATGATGTCATGAAGCCCACCGCTTTACTAGACCCTGTTCCAAATACCATGATAAGCACCTCATTTTCCCACATATTTCAAGGAGGTTATGCAGCAGGTTATTACAGTTACAAATGGGCGGAGGTTTTGGATGCTGACGCTTTCGAATTATTCCAGGAAAAAGGGGTATTCGATAAAGCAACTGCAAAGTCCTTTAAAGAAAATATACTTTCAATGGGTGGCAAAGAGCATCCTTCAATTTTATATAAACGCTTTAGAGGAAGGGCACCAAAACCGGACGCATTAATCAAAAGAGCAGGTTTACAAGTGTAAAATAATAGCCTATATATTCAACCTTTTTAACCCGCCTGAGTCAACAGTATTGATTTGGTCGGGTTATTATTTTTGATTTTAGGATGATTTATCAACCAATGCAAAAGGGGCTCGAATGGCCCCTTTTTAAACTTGTTTCGGAAAAACCTGTCTAAGTCCGTATGTAGGAAAAAATATATTGGCTTTTTAAATGATGATAAAACCAATTATCAACAACCAGATTAGGGCTGAAACCATTAGTAGTATGGTGAATTGCTTATCTTTCATCTCCCCGAAATTTTAATTCATTTTACACTATTAATGTACTAAAATTAACCCGTAAAAACAAATAATATCAGAATATAATTTTCAAAATCAATAAAATTCAAACTATTAATTTTATTGATTACTTAATGTTTTGGCTAAAAAATTTCATAAGCGTCAAATACCATAGATAATATTGAGGAATCAATATTTTTTTAAATCATTCACTACCAAACAAAATTCAATCTTTTTTACTCGAGTTAGTTTTAAATTGACCTAATTCATAGTAATGTTTCTGATTCTGAGACATATTATCGGCAGTCCATTTGATCTTCTTTGATTGAGGAAATTTTCTTACGGGACAATTCTCAACTTGGCAATAATGGCAGCAAGGATCAGGAATACAAGGATCTGCATGGACAAAAACTTCAGTTTTTCCCGGCAAATTCTCTTCCAACACTTCCTCCACTTCATGAACACAATCATGTACTTGTACGAGATCATAATAATAGGGAAGCGTAAGGTGAAGGTCAACATGGTTGTCTCCACCATATTGCTGAACTCTCATATTGTGAATATCTATCCAATTTTTTTGCCGGTGATTATTCAGAATTTTAACGGCCTTATTGATAGATTTTGGATTGGACTCATCCATGAGTCCTGCAACTGACTTCCTGACCAAAAAATATCCGTTGTAAATAATATAAAGTGCAAAAAGTGAGGAAATTATGCTATCCAGTATATACCAGCCGGTAAAGAAAATGATTCCAATGCCAAAAATTAACACAAAACTACTGATGGCATCGGTGGAAATATGTTTACCGTCAGCTTCCAAGGTTAGGCTGTTTAACTCTTTCCCTTTTCGTTGCAATACATATCCCAATATCCCGTTTACCACCCCTGAAAATCCTATCAATACCATACCCAAAGGCAATTCAATCAAGGGTTGAGGAAACAAAAACGACCTAAAAGATTGGTAAAGAATAAAAATCCCAGCCACTATAATTAAAGTCCCTTCAATTCCGGCACTAAAAAATTCAATTTTACCATGCCCATAGGGATGATTCTTATCCTTGGGTACTGCACTTAATCGAACACTGTAAAGTGCGAAAAATGAAGCCACCACATTGACTATACTCTCCAATGCGTCCGTAAGAATCGCATTGGATCCCGTCAATAGATAGGAATAAAATTTAACTACCAGTAAAATTATACTGATAGCAACGGACCAAAGTATAATGCGCTGCTTTTCTGAATCCACAATAGTTGAAAATTTGTCTTTCAAAATTAGTCTTATTTAAGAGACTGAGAAAATTAATTAGGGATTTAAAACATGACTTTACTTCTGCTTCTATCAATTAATCTCGGCTTAACAGATGGAATCCCTAACTGCCTATTTTGGTCAATCAGGGCTAAAGCAAAGATTATATCGTCCATTGGATTAGGTTAAAATAAACCTATCGTAAAAATAAAAATGATTTAATAAGAGAAATTGATTAGTTTAACCCACAAACATCAACATCTATATAATAACCACCACTATGACTTTAAAAAGCAAGTATTATATATGGCTCATAACCTTCATGCTATGCACCCTGCATCTAACTGCCCAAACGACAACTTCAAGGCAATCATCCCATTTAAGTGTGGCACCTGCAGAGAGTATGGGCATGTCTTCAGAAAGATTGGAGCGAATTGATAATATGTTAAAACAATCCTTGGTAGACAATACCATTCCGGGCGCAGTTGCCCTCATCGCCAGAAACGGAAAGATTGTTTTCCATGAAGCTTATGGAAATGCAGAGGCCAATGGCAAAAAATTAAAAAGAGATGCCATATTTAGAATAGCCAGCCAATCAAAAGCAATCACTTCAACGGCTGTGATGATGCTTTGGGAGGAAGGCAAATTCCGATTGGATGATCCTATTTCCCAATACATTCCTGAGTTTAAAAACCCTGAAGTATTGGTAAATTTCAAATATGCAGACACAACGTACACCACCAGACCGGCCAATAAGGAAATAACCATCCGCCACTTGCTTACCCATACCTCAGGGATTGGCTATGGAGCCATAGACAAGGACGAAAGAATGAAAATGATCTATGACAAAGCCGGAACCATAGACCTATTTACTACTGCCCCTGTCACAATAAAAGATGTAGTCTTAAAAATAGCCCAATTACCGCTTCACCACAATCCTGGAGAGCAATACACCTATAGCTTGGGATTAGATGTTTTGGGATACTTTGTAGAGGTCATTTCCGGCATGACTTTTCAAGATTATTTACTCAAACATTTGTTTATACCATTGGGAATGAACGATACCAACTTTTACTTTTCTGCATCCAAGTCGGATAGACTAGTAGCCATCCAGCATAAAGTAAACGATCGATGGGAAAACTATCCCAATACCTTTTACGATGTCAATTATCCTATTGAAGGAGCTAAAACATTCTTTTCCGGAGGTGCAGGACTATCCAGCACCGCTAAAGATTATGCAACATTTCTTCAAATGTTTCTTAATGGAGGAGAGTTAAACGGTAAACGCTTCTTGAGTCGAACAACCATAGCCTCAATGATGGGTAATCAAACCGGAGACCTCTATGGAGGTGGCGACCAATATTATGGTTTGGCTTTTGGTGTGTTAACCGAACAAGGGCAGGCCAAGGGCGGCTTAGGATCCCAAGGCACTTTCATCTGGGGAGGCTATTTTAACACCCAATATTTTGCAGACCCAAAAGAAAACCTCATAGGAATAATACTCAAACAAACCCAAGGAAGTACCGGTGACCAAACAAGCTGGAAATTCAAACAAATGGTAGAGGCAAGCATAGATGATTGACCCAATAAAGAACCTGTTGATGAATCTAAACGGTAAACAACTTCCTATTAGGGTTCATAAACAGGTTCAGGATGATGATCAGGATCAAAAGGATTGTAATAATATAATTTTTCAGCTTTGTACTTCTCCAAATGTACTTCCAGTCTTTCCATAAATTGAGGATAAGATTGATTTTCATTTTGCGACCAAACCACTTCTGCCAAAGCGGCTATTCTTGGATACATTAAAAAATCAAACCTGTCTTCATTAGGCACAGTTTCTGTCCAAAGGTTAGCCTGAATGCCTAAAATAAGGTTTTCATCTTCTTTTTTTATGCCAAAAGCATCCATATCAAAATTATATACAGCTTCTAATGGAGCATAAGCACCTGCCCACTTTCTTCCGTACTTATGGTCTTCTTGCTGAAGAAAGTCAAAGTAAAAAGGGATCCTTGGGCAGACTACTGTTGGGTAACCATTTTTGAGAGAAAGGCTTAGCTGTTCCTTTTTATCATGCCTCCACCAAAAGATAATTGTTTTGTCTTTAGGCAAATTTGCGGAAGCCATTTCATCCCAGGCCAACACCTTATTGTTAAAACGAAAAAGAGTGTCAGCCATCCTTTCAAAGAAATAGTCCTCAACATCTTTCATGTCCGTCAATCTTTCATTTTCCATCAATCGGAGAACATCCGGATCTTTTGGCCACATCTGATTGCCAAAACTTACTTCATCCCCTCCCAGATGCATCATATTGCTGGGAAATAAGGCATCCACCTCATGCAAAATTTGGGATAAATAAGCATAAGTAGTCTCTTTGGCAGGGTGAAAGGTGAAGTCCGGATATTTTTCTGATCCACCGCCACTATGTTCCGGATATGCCCTATTGGCAGCTGTGGCATGTCCGGGCATATCAATTTCAGGAATCACCCTAATCATTCGTTCACGGGCATACCTAACGATTTCTTTAATTTCCTCTTGGGTATAATAAGCTGCAGGAGCATTCGGCTCAGATTGATTACCAATTCCTCCCACTGTTGTTAATTTGGGGAAATTTTTAATTTCAATCCGCCATCCGGGAGCATCCGTCAAATGCCAATGAAATGTATTTAATTTATAATAAGCCATATGATCAAGTAACTGCTTCACCTTTTCCATGCCAAAAAAGTACCTGGACTCATCCAACATGATCCCTCGCCATTCATACTTTGGACTATCCTGAATTTTCCAGTTTGGAAGAATAATTTTTCCATTTTTTTCTTTGGAAGCATGTGCGAGTTGAAGCAAAGAAATTACTCCATAAAAGGCTCCCGTTTCATCCGCAGCTTCTATGGTTACGCTATTCTGCTGAATGTCCAATGTATAGCCTTCCTTCAGGTCATTTACCTTTCTTATTAGGATGGTTTTTGAAACAGATTCAATTTCCTGAAGAGGAAGATTCAATAATCTTAATGCCTCTTGTTGCAAATAATTTCCTTGATTAGGGAAATTTTCAAGAACAAGTCCCACTTTGTTATCCCATTGAAATTCACCTTGGTTTAGGAGATAGGTGGTCGGAATAGGAATAATTTCAGGCTGTTGCTGAGCGACCGTGAAATCTAGAGAAAAAAGGGCAAATAAAAATGATAATAGAAAATGCTTAGCTAAATACATTGTGGTAAGGTTAAATATTTTCCAAAACTATAAAAAATTATGCGAGAGGACGGCTTAATGAATGATAATCTCATTTGAAATTTAATTCCCTCAAAAAGAAACAGCTTTTTGAATTAATTTTTATCTGCAATAAAGTAGGATAAAATCGTAAATTTGACATCCTAAAGATTCACCTTATCACTGACTTCAATTCGGAAATAATATTACCACACTTTTCTATAATCCATCGTAATGTATCTAATTAATTCATTCTTAAGACTATTACCGGTATTACTTTTGTCTATAATCTTTTTTGCCTGTGAGCAGAAAGTTGGTAATACTATCAGCCCTCCAAATATTATAGTATTTTTCACAGATGACCAAGGCTATGCGGATTTGGGAGTATATGGAGCAGAGGATTTTGAAACGCCCCATTTAGATCAGTTGGCTTCAGAAGGTATTAGGTTTACAAATTTTTATGTTCCTGCAACGGTATGTACACCTTCCAGAGCGGGATTACTGACTGGTCAATATCCCAAAAGAAGTAATCTACATGAAGCAGTATTATTTCCATATTCAGAAGGAGGACTATCCCCCCAAGCATTTACCATGGCAGAATTACTGAAAGGTGCCGGCTATAGCACAGCCTGTATAGGTAAATGGCATTTGGGGCATAAGGACGAATACATGCCATACAATCAGGGATTTGACACTTTTTACGGAGTACCTTATTCCAATGATATGGACAACTATTATTATAAAAATATTGATTTCCAATCACCACCATTACCATTTTATGAAAACACTAAAGTTATAGAAAATGGGCCTGACCAAAGGTATTTAACCAAGCGCTATACTGAAGAGACGGTAAAAAGAATAAAAAATAGAGGTGAAAAGCCTTTCTTTATTTACCTGGCGCACAACATGCCGCACACCCCGCTATTCGCTTCTCCTGCTTTTGAGGGCAAAAGTAAAAATGGCTTGTATGGTGATGTAATAATGGAGTTGGACTGGAGTGCTGGGGAAATTATTAATGCATTGAAAGAAGAAGGGATCTATGAAAACACCATCTTTGTTTTCACTTCAGACAATGGTCCGGCCAAAGGATCAGCAAAACCTTTAAGGGGCAAAAAAGCACAGACATGGGAAGGAGGGCAAAGGGTTCCCGGCATAATTACTTGGCCTGGTTCCATTCCACGAGGAGTAGTGACTGACGAATTTGTGAGTACTTTAGACCTTTTCCCCACCTTCGCTAAGCTGGCATCAACAAAGATCCCTGAAGAGATAAAAATTGACGGAATGGATATCAGCGCTTTCCTAATGAACCCCAAGAATGAAAATTTACCTGAAAGGCCTTTCTATTTTTATGCAAGAAATGGTGAGCTTGAAGCCATTAGGCTAGGGAAATGGAAACTTCATACAAAAAAATCAATCGGCTGGAATGAAAAATCTGAAGGTTCTTTCTTGGTTTCACTTTATGATCTGGAGAATGATGTCTCTGAAAAAACAAATGTTGCTGAGCTTCACCCCAAAATCGTAAATAAGCTTACAATAATGGCCCAAGAATTTGATTCAAGCTTACAGTAAATAAACATCTATTATTCTTTATTAGTTGAGCTTCTATTCTGAGAAACCAGAAATAAGCCTTCAATAAAATAAGGTCAATCCGGATGTAGTAAATGGATTTGATTTATTCCTCCGGCGGTATAAATCTATCCTGCTATTTCACTCAAAATCAATTTTAGCTATCTTTGCACCCTATGAGCGAAAATAAATTCAAAAGATATACAATTACCTCTGCCTTACCTTATGCCAACGGTCCATTACATATAGGACATTTGGCGGGTTGTTATATACCATCAGATATATATGTACGGTATTTAAGGTCTCAACAAAAAGATGTGGCCTATGTGTGTGGTTCCGATGAACATGGTGTTGCCATTACCATCAAAGCTAAAAATGAAGGGATAAGTCCTCAAGAAGTAGTAGACAGGTACCATGAAATAATGAAAATGAGTTTTGAGAAATTTGGAATTAGCTTTGACCACTATTCCAGGACCTCTTCTCCGGTACATCACGAAACAGCCAGCCAATTGTTTACCGACCTCTACCAAAAAGGCGAATTTGATGAGAAGGAAACTGAACAATATTATGATGCTGAAGCCAAACAGTTTCTAGCTGATAGGTATATTGAAGGAACTTGTCCCAATTGTGGGTACGAAGAGGCTTATGGGGATCAGTGTGAAAAATGCGGTTCATCTCTTAGCCCAACCGACCTTATCAATCCCCGCTCCAAACTCAGTGGTAATACTCCGGTATTAAAATTGACCAAACATTGGTTTTTGGACTTGGGAAAATACACACCGTTTTTAAAGAAATGGATCCTTGAAGACCATGCCAAAGACTGGAAAAACAATGTTCTTGGGCAATGCAGAAGCTGGCTAGAGACAGGTGATGGTCTCCAACCACGTTCCATGACCAGAGATATGGACTGGGGTATTCCGGTACCCATTACCGGAGCCGAAGGTAAAGTACTTTACGTTTGGTTTGATGCCCCTATTGGCTATATTTCCTCCACAAAAGAATGGGCCAAAGCGCAAGGAAAAGATTGGGAATTGTATTGGAAAGACAAAGAAACCAAGCTTGTACATTTCATTGGAAAGGACAATATTGTATTTCATTGCATTACTTTCCCTGCCATTTTAAAAACTTTAGGAGGTTTCATATTGCCGGAAAATGTTCCAGCCAATGAATTTCTAAATTTGGAAGGTCAAAAAATATCTACCTCAAAAAACTGGGCGGTATGGTTGCATGAATACCTTGAAGAGTTTCCCGGACAGGAAGATGTTTTGCGTTATGTATTGACCGCAAATGCTCCTGAAACCAAGGACAATGATTTTACTTGGAAGGATTTTCAAGCCAGGAACAACAATGAGTTGGTCGCAATCTTCGGAAACTTCGTCAACCGTGCGGTAGTCTTAACCCATAAGTATTATGGAGGCAAGGTACCACAGCACCATGGTTTAGAACCGGTTGATGAAGAACTCATCCGTATCTTGTCGGAATATCCTGAGAAAATTGCACAATCGGTAGAAAAATACAGGTTTAGAGAAGCCTTATCATTGATGATGGATTTTGCTAGAACGGGTAACAAATACCTAGCAGAAACTGAACCATGGAAAACCATCAAAACCAACGAAGAAAGAACCGCCACAATATTAAATATTGCTCTAAATATTGTTGCCAACCTATCCATTTTGTCTCAACCGTTCTTGCCTTTTACCTCTGAGAAAATAAAAGACATGCTTGGTCTTCGAACCTTGCAATGGAAGAAGGCCGGCCAAATGGATTTGATAAAAGAAGGAGACACGATCAATAAAGCGGCCTTACTTTTCCAGAAAATTGAAGACAGTACTGTAGAAGCGCAAATTCAAAAACTTTTGGACAGTAAAAAGAAAAATGAAGCTGCCAAATACAAAGCAGCTCCAATGAAAGACATTGTATCGTTTGATGATTTTGTAAAACTAGATTTAAGAGTAGTAACCATTGTTGAGGCCATTAAGGTCAAAAAATCAAAAAAACTCCTCCAATTGAAAGTAGATACCGGTATAGGCATCAAAACAGTATTAAGTGGTGTGGCCGAACAATTTACTCCTGAGGATTTGGTAGGACGTCAAGTGACAATGTTACTAAATTTAGCACCTAAAAAGATGGTGGGCATTGAATCTGAAGGAATGATTTTAATGGCGGAAGACGCTGAAGGAAAACTAAAATTACTAACTCCTCACGAAGCCACCAATCCAGGTTCTGGCATCAGTTAAACTGAAAATCGGATTCCTTTTTGGTAACCAAACACTTGACTCAGATCAGCGATTATTTTCGCAGGTCTGAGTCAATTTAAAGTGATCAGAACAATTTTCCATGATATGAGTTGTGTTTTCAAGTCAAAATGCACGAAACCATGAAAATTCTGATCACTTTACTATTTATAATGGGGAGCTCCTTTTCTCAAACCCACATAGAAATTAAAGACCTGCAATGGAAAAATAGGGTTTTACTGGTTTTTCCTGCTGATAAAAATGCTAAGGGATTGGGTTTAACGGATGCGATTCAAGTAGACCTTGTCGACCGTGATCTGATTTATTTTTATTTTGGAGATGAATTTGAGAGTAATTCCCCGTATACCTTTACAAAAAATTATCAAAAAGAATTGCAAAAGCTGTACGGGTCAGGCTCCTACAAGGGTAATTACGTATTGATAGGAAAAGATGGTGGATCCAAATTAGAGGAATTTGGCAATGAAATTAACTGGCAATTGCTTTTTTCCACCATCGATTCAATGCCCATGCGCATTCGAGAAATGAAAAATAAGCCCCAATAAATGAATTGAAATTTTAATCTCTATCCTTCATCCATCCGGTTATGCTTATTCTTTCCTTGTTTGTTGGCAATACCTCATGAGGAACTTCTCCACTTAAAAAAACGACTATCCTCCCACCCAATGGAAAGAAATCTTTATAATCTTCTATCCCATCAGGTCTTGTGTAGAACATTCTTAATTCTCCGCCATCAGATTCTTCCCAAGTATCATTCAAGTACAAAACCACACTCACAACCCTGTAACTAACAGATTGAAATTGATCTAGGTGCCGAAGGTAAAAAGAACCCTGAGGATACATGGCAAAATGAGCTTCAAAGGATTTAAGCCCTAAAAAGCAACGTTGATTAATGGCTGACCTTAAGCGCTCCATCTTATCCCAATATACTTCTTGAAGTGGTGTTAAGAGGTTTTCATCCATCCATAAGACTTTATCGCTTCTTATTTCAGGTTTTATCGCAAAAGTTTCTCCTTTCCCAATCCCCGCCAATCTAAATTGCCCATGCATAAGCAATTCTCGCTGTTCATTGAGTAACTCCTTTCTAAATTCTTCTGATATATAGTGATCCAAAACACACCAGCCTTTTTCGTAAAGGCTTTCAACTATAATTTCATTCTTTTTTTCCCATTCATCCATAGGGTCAAATGTCGTTTATTATTAGAAATTTCCTTCATTTGTGGTCCTAAATTATTTTAGAAGGATGTAAAAAAATTAGTGAAGTGAAATTCTCAATTTTATCTCTTATTTTTATTATTAAGCCTTAATTTTGTTTTTCCAAAAGAATAAAAAAAATATGCACCTAAAATCAGACGACATTGTACGATTGGAAATTGATTTTATCACCGGAGAAGTTCCTCCACCATTTAGTCATATTTTTAAGTTAAAACTCTCTTTCAGTAAAAACTTTGTAAATACCCAATTTAATATTCAATATACAGATAGAGAAACTTTGACTCCTGAAGAAATCGTTGATGAAGGTTTTACCATGGCGGATGACTATAGTTATAAAGGAGAGATTCCTAAGCTTTGGGAAGACATCTTCAAAAAGCTTTATTCTTCATCCAAATGGTCTAACCTAAAAACACTAGGGGAAAAGGGCGGAATTAAATTATTGGCAAAGGACATTCATGGAAAGTTGATTCGCGACATTCCTCTAAACCAAGAGGATTGGTATTTTACCTGTCAAGATTTCATTCAAGCCATATATGAGGTCAGCAAGAAAGAGGCCCCTATGCAAATTAGGTATTTGGAAGTTAAGAAAGAGCAAAAAACGATGGTTGAAATCGTTTATAAATTTTCTGTTAGGAAGGTACTTCTAAACATCAATGGGAAACAAAAAGAAATAGCTTGGGAAAGAGGCCGAGAAATTGCCTCACTTATCTTCATACCGGATTACGATTACGGTTTAGCCATAGAAGATCAACCCGTAAAAAATGGCAGGTATTTGGATTGTGGAGATGGAGTTTGGCACAATTTTGAAAAAGGCATTATTAACCTTGACCCTTCATTTGATGCCAAGAAAAAAATCCAACAAGCCCTGAGTGAGCTCATATGATTTTTCGAACTTTTAGTGGTCGGATATTTTTCTAATATCCGATTTTATTTCTAAAATCATTTTCCCTATTTCCTCTAGTGAAACAGGGGCTGATGGAGTTGGATCAGGAAAATGTGAGCTAATAAAAGCTTTGGCTTCCCATATTTCCATTACATCCTGAATCGAAATATCATAGGGTTTGTAGGTTTGATTATCCGACACAGCAAATAATTTACCCCTCTCTTCTATATAATTAAAAACCCTTTTGTAAACAATCCCATCATTTTTGGTAACCAAAACATATGTTTTACCATTTTTAATCTCCATTGGGCTTTCGATATAAGCACCCACTACAACTGTGCCCGGCATCAATGGCAACATGCTGTCTCCGCTTATTTCAAATGCTCGGTAGGTCTTATTGCCATCCAAATTAGGAAGTCTAAAATTGGGTAAATTCTCCATATACTCCGGATCTGCATATCCATTAAGATATCCGGCAGAAGCTTTTTTACCCACCATGCTAATTCTTTCCTGCTCATCTTGATCCAATGTGACCGTGAGTATCTTTAATCGCTCTCGTTGAAGAAATTGACGCCCTTTAATTGCAATATCCCATCCTGTCAGCTCATCCATTGAGACATCAAAAATCTTGCTCAAGGTAAGCAATGTGGTAAGCCTGGGTTCGGATCTCCCATCCTCATAGGCAGAAATCATGGTTCGTTGGACACCAAGCTCTTCTGCCAGCTGTGTCTGGGTTAACCCTGACTTCCTACGTAATACCTTAATATTGCTCCCTAAAAAACTCATGCGGAATACAAATAAAATTGATGATCATCTTTCCATTGATTTTTGAAAGTGAATTTCAATAAATCCATTTTTGATTGCTCTCGCAAATTTAACCTCAATTTTATTTCCTCCATTATCTCCTCATCTGACAAGGCTTGATTCACCAACAAATATCCATAATAGGGCTTCACAGCATTTTGAATATGAAACTTAACTTGTAGGTTGCCAGACATCAATTTTTTGGTTGTAAAACTAATATTGTGTAGGTTTCTCATATTTCAATATGTTTATTTAATGAACACTACGAAAATATAAATGTTATTTTAATTAACCTATTCTAATTGAGAAAATTTGATGCCAGCATATAAAAAAAAGCCTGTGAAAGTAAATTCACAGGCTTCATTCCTAATAATAGGCTATCAATATATTTGAATGGTTTATTTCCCAAACTTCTTTTTTAGCAAGGCAAGTTTGTCTTCCATGCTTTCTTGAGCTACTTTTTGGTTGCCTTGTTGATTTTTTCTTGGTCTTTCCCTTCTACCTCCCGAGGAAGTGTTACTGGCAAAAGGATCAGACTTAAGACTTAAGCCAATTCTTTTTCTCGGCAAGTCCACTTCCATTACAGTGGCCATGACCTTTTGGTTGACAGCCACCACTTCTTTAGGATCTTTGATAAACCTGTCTGCCATTTGGCTTAAGTGAACCAGACCATCTTGGTGTACACCGATATCTACAAAAGCACCAAACTGGGTGATATTTGTAACGATACCCGGCAATTTCATCCCTACCTTTAAGTCTTTCATTTCATTGATTCCATCTTCAAATTGAAAAACCTCAAATTTTTCTCGTGGGTCCCTACCCGGTTTTCCCAACTCTTCAAGAATATCCTTAAGGGTAGGCAAACCTACCTGTTCATTGACATAATCTTTAAGTGGAATCTTCTGAAGCAATTCCTCTTTTTTCAACAACTCCTCAACAGAGACTCCCATATCCTTTGCCATTTTATTGATCAAGGCATATCGCTCGGGGTGGACTGCACTACTATCAAGAGGGTTTTTGCCATTTCGAATTCTCAGGAATCCGGCAGCTTGTTCAAATGCTTTTTCACCTAAACGTGGCACCTTTTTAATATCTGCTCTACTTTTAAAAGGGCCATTTTCATTTCGATAGGCCACGATGTTCTGTGCCAAAGAAGGCCCTAGACCGGAAACATAGGTCAATAATTGCTTAGAAGCTGTATTTACTTCTACCCCTACACCATTTACACAGCTCATTACCGTATCATCTAGGGAATTTTTTAGTGCAGTCTGATCTACATCATGCTGGTATTGCCCAACGCCAATGGATTTGGCATCAATTTTAACCAATTCTGCCAATGGGTCCATTAACCTGCGGCCAATTGAAATCGCCCCTCTTACAGTTAAGTCAAAATCCGGAAATTCTTCCCTAGCCACATCAGATGCAGAATAAATAGAAGCTCCGCTTTCATTGACCATGACCACCAAAACATCTTTTGGTAGGCCAATGTTTTTTACAAAATTTTCCGTCTCTCTGCTTGCCGTTCCATTGCCAATTGCGATTGCCTCAATTTTATGTATTGCTACCATATGTTTGATCAAGGCTCCCGATTCCATGGTTTTCTTCTGTGGTTCATTAGGGAAGATGGTTTCGTTCTGTAGGAATTGACCTTGGGGTCCAAGACAAACAACCTTACAACCGGTCCTAAATCCGGGATCTATGGCCAATACTGATTTTTCACCCAAAGGTGAACTTAGCAACAATTGCCTAAGGTTTTCTGTAAATACCTTAATCGCATCTTCATCGGCTTTTTTCTTGGCATATAGCCTCACTTCCGTTTCCATAGAAGGTTTAAGCAACCTCTTATAGCCATCTTTCACTGCCAGCCTTACTTGGTCAGCACAAGTGTTGTTTTCTTTGACGACTGCCTTTTCAATAATCTTGGTAGCCGTTAAGTCATCAGGGCCTGTGTCCAACATCAGGAAAAGTTCTTTTTCTCCTCTTCTCATGGCCAAAACCCTGTGAGAAGGTGCTGTTTTAACAGGTTCTCTCCAGTCAAAGTAATCTTTGTATTTGATCGCTTCCTCTTCTTTTCCCGGAATGACTTTCGATACAAATTCCCCCTCTTCAATAAAGAGCTGCCTTAATTTTTTTCTAATTTCAGCATCCTCATTGATCCATTCAGCAATGATATCTCTGGCTCCATTCAAGGCTTCATCTATAGAAGCCACCCCTTTTTCTTCGCTGAGGTATTCTTCAGCAGACTTGTTTAAATCAATTGAATTTTGTTCAAAAATCAATTGTGCCAATGGTTCAAGACCCTTCTCTTTGGCGATGGTACCTTTGGTTCTTCTTTTGGGTTTGTAGGGTAGGTAAATATCTTCCAAAATAGACATTGTTTCAGCAGCATTGATTTTATCAGCCAATGCACCTGTTAATTTACCCTGTTCATCTATGGATTTTATTATGGCTTCCTTGCGCTTATCCAGGTCCCTTAGCTGTTGCAACCTATCTCTTACAGCTGCAACTTGCACCTCATCCAAACTTCCGGTGACTTCTTTTCTATACCTGGAAATAAAAGGTACTGTTCCACCCTCATCTAGTAAATTGACCGTACTGATTACTTGCTTTTCTCGAACACCTAACTCAGTGGCAATCTTGGAATAATGATTCAAATCTGACATGAATAAAAATAATTAAATCCTGATTTTGTTTATTAGGGCGCAATTTAAAGCTATTTTTTTGGGATATTGTAAAAAAACTAAGAATAAGATTATTCGGTTATTTCACAGCAAATTGTATATTTACAATCACATTTACACATAGGAATCAATGGATCAAGGGCAAAAAAAACTATATAATTTAGTTAATTTAGAAGAAATTAGTGGGGGTAGTCAAGAGTTCATCAATGAAATGATAAAACTTTTTATCAGCCAAGCTGAAATTACTATTGACGGTTTTAATCAAGCGATTAACAAAAAAGATTTCGCTACGATTCGTGACCTTGCACACCAGATAAAGCCCAGCATAGACAATATTAAAATTACCACTTTAATGCCGATTATAAGAGAAGTAGAAAGATTGGCTGAAACCGAAAGCACATCAGAAAATTTAGCATTAAATATTGTCACCCTCAATAGTGAATTGGAAATTGTTATCCAACAATTGCAAATGGAGCTTAACTAAAAACGCTCCTGTCTTTTTCCAACAATACTAATGAAGTGAACCGGTAGCCAATCGTTTTAAGGATAAAAATACTGAATCCGCATTTCTTCCATTTTCACGGCATCTATTTGGTTTTGTTGTTTGAGGATTTCCACCCTTAACTCATGGCAAGCCTTGGCAACATAGGAATCCGGAAAGGACCTGACTGAAAGCATTAGTAATTCAAAGGCTTCAACCAGCCGTTCTTTACCACCTTTCTTATACAACTTCTTTCCTTTCAAAAAATTTGCTTTCCATGCTTTGGCTTCCGGACGCATTCTTTCAGCTTCTTGAAACACTTTGAAAGGAACGATCTCTGAGGGATCATTTTTTTCAGCAATGGGAGGAATCTCCGAAGTTGCAAAATAAGCCGCAATTGCCTCGAAATAAGCTTGGGCTTCTTTTTGATTGTATTCCGATTGTTTAAGCTTTTTTTCTTCTTTCGGGGAAGTAAAAAATGAAGCTTCTCCAATAATACCCGGGATGCCATAGGTTCCTCTCAGAACACTTGATCCTGATTGAGAAAAAATGGTGAAATCTGAAACCAAACTATAAGGCCCTTTCCCTTTAAATAACTGCCCAACCAACTTTTCAGCAACTTTCTTTCCCAATGCTACACTTGCCTGATTCTCTTCTGCACTGCCATGAAAATAAATTATAGGAAAATTCACTTTGGGGTCGGCTGTGGCATTGTGGTGTATAGAAATAAAAAGGTCTGCCTTATTTTCTAAAGCTATTTTGCTTCTTTCAGTCAAAGGGATAAATGTGTCGGTGGTTCTTGTAAGCACAACCTCGGCCCCTGCCTCATCCAACAACTCCCCAAGCAGCAAAGCAACCCTAAGGTTAATCCACTCCTCTCTCTCCCCTGTAGGCCCTACCCTGTAAGAATCAGTGGCAGCTGTACCTCCATGTCCGGGGTCTATGCATATCACTTTTCCTTTCACAGGATTGAAATAATTTGACCCACCCGACCAAGCGCATAATTGGGAGGTATAAAAAGATATAAATAAAAGAACGAGAATGCCTTTTCCAAAAATACTTTTCATCATTATTATTTATTAAAATCTTTATTGAATCTAATGATAATTTTTTGGGCTTATCCTAATCTATTCATGCTATAATTCATTTTTTCAAGGACTTCCAAATACTCCGAAAAAATCAATAAATTAACCTCAATCAAGAGTAGAAAAACAAAAAAGAATGCCATAACATCCTTGAAATAATAGAATTGCATTGGTTATCTACACAGGTTTACTGCCAAGGACATTTAGGTAATAAAACCATCAAATGATAGCTTCCTTGTTTACCAAAGATACTTGATTTATCCAAAATTACTAGATCGAACTTTATCCAAGTAGAACAATTACTATAAAAAAAGCCCCTGAATTTAAAATCAGAGGCTTTGTAAGAGATTTGTGCCAAATCAATCTATTTCCAATACCTCTATGGTAGAAGGTTCTTCCACAATTACTTGGGCTACCTTATCGATTGCTGCTTCGCTATTATCTGACAGGCCTAATGGACTGTCTAAAGGAATAAAAGGAGCAATTACTATGGAAACGATTGAGGTCAATTTGATAAGTATATTCATGGATGGGCCTGAGGTGTCTTTAAATGGATCACCTACAGTATCTCCGGTAACAGAAGCTTTGTGAGGTTCTGACCCTTTGTAATACATTTGACCATCAATCTCAACGCCTTTTTCGAATGACTTCTTGGCATTGTCCCAGGCGCCACCAGCATTGTTTTGAAATATTCCCATCAAGACTCCGGAAACCGTAACACCTGCTAACATGCCCCCCAATACCTCGTGGCCAAATAGGAACCCGACCACTATAGGTGAAATAAGCGCTATAGCTCCCGGGGCTACCATTTCTCTGATGGAAGCTTTGGTAGATATTTCCACACATTTTTCATAATCAGGCTTGGTTTCAAATTGCATGATTCCCGGAATTTCCTTGAATTGCCTCCTTACTTCATTCACCATGTCCATGGCTGCTCTACCCACTGCTGCTATTGCAAGAGCTGAAAAGATAAAGGGAATCATTGCTCCTACAAATAAGCCGGAAAGCACATCTGCTTTATAAATATCGATGGTGGTAATTCCTGAAATTCCTACATAAGCTGCAAACAATGCCAAGGCGGTTAATGCTGCAGATGCAATGGCAAACCCTTTTCCGCTGGCAGCTGTAGTGTTACCTACAGCATCAAGAATATCTGTTCTTTCTCTTACCTCTTTGGGTAGGCCTGCCATTTCAGCAATCCCACCGGCATTATCAGCAATCGGTCCAAATGCATCAATCGCCAATTGCATGGCTGTGGTAGCCATCATACCCGCAGCAGCTATGGCCACACCATATAAGCCTGCGGACATATAAGAAGTGAAAATCCCTGCTGCCAATACCAAGATTGGAAGTACTGTAGATTGCATCCCTACAGCCAAGCCTCCAATAATATTGGTAGCATGCCCCGTAGAGGATTGTTTAATGATGGAATTGACCGGGCCTTTGCCCATCGCTGTGTAGTATTCTGTAATAATACTCATTAAGGCCCCTACAATCAAACCTATAAAAACTGCACCAAACACCCCCATTTTAGTAAAAGAGGCTGAATTAAGTCTTGACATTACCAATTCACCTTCCGGTAACATAAAGTCAATGACAAAAAATGAAGCCGCAACAGTTAATAATATTGAAAGCCAGTTGCCTTTATTCAAAGCCGCTTGAACATTTCCATTTTCCGATTTTATTTTAACAAATAATGTACCTACTATAGAAAATACCAAGCCCAATCCCGCAATCACCAAAGGCAATAGTACCGGAGCAATGCCTCCAAAATTATCATCACTTACTATTTCTCTTCCTAAAACCATGGAAGCCAATATCGTGGCAACATAAGAGCCAAAAAGATCTGCTCCCATTCCTGCAACATCTCCTACATTATCACCGACATTATCCGCTATAGTAGCAGGATTACGTACATCATCTTCAGGAATACCTGCTTCTACTTTACCTACAAGGTCAGCGCCTACATCAGCCGCTTTGGTATAAATTCCTCCCCCAACACGCGCGAAAAGAGCAATGGACTCCGCGCCTAATGAAAACCCTGCCAATACTTCCAGTGCTGTTTCCATCTCATGGCCATTCACATCACCCCCTGTAGAGACTACAAACATATTGTAAAAAATTATAAACAGGCCGCCCATTCCTAAGACTGCTAAGCCTGCCACCCCAAGCCCCATCACAGTACCACCTGTAAAGGAGACATTTAAAGCTTTGGCCAGACTGGTTTTCGCGGCTTCAGTTGTTCTAACATTGGATTTTGTGGCGATTTTCATTCCCAGGTAACCTGCAAAAGCAGAAAGTACAGCACCTATGATAAAGGCTATGGCAATCACAGGGCTGGAGTTGTCTAATAATGTACCGGACCAACCCAAAATAATGGCGGCAATAACTACAAAATAGCCCATTACCTTCCATTCTGCTTTAAGAAATGACATGGCCCCTTTGGCAATAAACCCTGCCAACTCTACCATTTTTTCATCACCTGTCGGTTGTTTCGTTACCCAGGCTGATTTTATGGCCATAATCAAAAGGCCTAGAATACCCAAAAATGGGACCAAATAGAGAAATAATTGTTCCATACTGACTGTTAAAAGAATTTGGATTTATTTTTAATTTGGACAAATATATTATTATTCCACTTGCCACCAAGGAAGAATAGGTAAAAGATACTTCTTACTGCAAATTCCCCTAATTTTCTATCTTAATTCATGGAAATTGCATTATCTATAACTAAAACCCAGCTTAAATCCCCAATTTCTAATTTTTAACCCAATTTTATTCTCAAATTATTAATCTATAGCAAGCTTCTTTAAAAATAAAAAACCAGCCGTCAAGAAAGAATATTACCGCTAGATTAATCCTTGATAGGATTTTTATACATTTTTATTTGTATTTGTTGTTCTAAAAAAGTTAGCACTTTCTAATTTTCTTAATACCCGAAAATTGAAATATTAGGAAAGGTCCATTAATGGATCCTTAAGGAAAGAATGCTACTCCTAGGACGGTACTGAACATACCTACTAATAGAAGGATTTAGACCTTTCAAGAAATTATAAATTTAACCACTATGAAGTTCATCAAATTAAACGTATCCCTAATTTTAGTTATACTTTTCCTGCTTCCCTTTAAAGGGTTAGCGCAAGAAAAAGGGCTTACCTTGGCACTATTTGATGTAGACGCTACCCCTCCTATTGGAAGCTTGTTGGCCTATGATCCTTTAGAGAAAAAAGACGATTTGGGCTTGCGTGCAAAAGGAGTAATAATTTCAGGTAGCGGCTTACCTATAGTTATTTGTGCTATTGACTGGATAGGTATTGCCAATGAAAGTCAAGATGCTTTTAAATCACGACTTGCCAAGGCGGCATCCACTTTACCATCTAGGGTAGCTGTTCACACCCTTCATCAGCATGATGCACCTATCAGTGACTGGGGCGCAGAGAAGATTTTAAAAGATGCAGGTCTAGACCCGAAAGCCTATGAAAGTTCCTTTGACAAGGTACTACTGGACAACTTGGAGGAGGCTATAAAAAATGCTTTGAAGGACCCTAAACCTATTACCCATATAGGAAAAGGTAAAGGAATTGTTGAAAAAGTGGCTTCAAATAGGAGAATTATAGGAGCCGATGGCCATGTAGCCTATACCAGAACCTCGGCTACTAAGGATAAGAAAATCAGAGATTTTCCGGAAGGATTAATTGACCCTGAAGTTTCATTGGTGAGTTTCTGGAATGGAGAAGAGCCACTGGCCGTTTTTAGTTATTATGCCGTTCACCCCCAAAGTTATTATCTCACCAAGATTGCAAACCCGGATTTCCCCGGAATAGCAAGGTATATGCGGCAATTGGATGTTCCCGAAGCCATGCATGTACATTTTAATGGTGCAGGTGCCAATGTTACAGCTGGAAAATACAACGATGGAGCTAAGATCAACCGGAAAATTCTGGCAGAAAGGCTGGCTAAGGGCATGAAGGATGCTTGGGAAAATACCGTTAAAACAAAAATTACGGATAAAGATATCTATTGGCAGCAAGAGCCCATATTGCTACCCCCAAAAGAAAATTTACCGGAAATTGCTCAAGAGATGCGCACGCAAAACGCCAGATGGCTAACCAATAATGTGCAAAAATTGGCTTGGTATAATAGACATGCTCTTGGAAAAAAAATAGAGATTAGCTGTTTGACTATTGCTGATGTAAAAATACTCCACCTTCCCGGAGAACTTTTTGTTGAATACCAGTTGGCGGCAAAGGCTGAAAGAAAGGATTTGTTTGTAACCATGGCGGCCTATGGAGATTATGGCCCTTTCTATATAGGTCCATCTTCGGCTTATTCAGAGGGCGGTTATGAAGTAGGAACAAGCCCGGTTACCGAAGCAGCCGAACCCATCATAATGGGAGCCATAAAAAAAATGCTTCATCGGAAAATAACGGACATTGAAACAGAAAGCCCAATGGTATTGGAAGCAGAGAGTCAAACCCCCTTGCGTACCTTGGATCAATGGAAGGCTAAAAAAACTTCTTGGAAAAACAATATGGCTTCAATCATGGGTACGCTTCGATCTAGAAGCCACTTAGCAAATCCTGAATTAATATATGGAGATTCGGTAATTACTGAAAACTACACCAAACATCACATTTCCTTCGCAAGTGATGAACGAAATGAAGTAACAGCCTTCCTGTACATACCGCATATTATCAAGTCAAAAGCACCCGCCATGCTTGTTCTTCATAGTACAGGAGATTTAGGTAAAAAAATAGTTGACGATCAAGGTCCACGAAAAAATAGAGGTCTGGCCAAGGAGTTGGCTGAAAGGGGTTATGTAGTCATAGCTCCGGATTACCCTAGTTTCGGCGAACAAAAAGAGCATGATTTTTCTAAAGATGGTTTTGAATCAGGTACACTATTGGCCGTATGGAATCACATGAGGTCTGTGGATGTGCTTAGCAATATGGAGCAGGTAGACCCGGATCGTATTGGTGTGATCGGTCATTCGTTAGGTGGTCATAACGCATTATTTGTAGCAGCGCATGACCCAAGGCTTAAAGCTGTGGTAACAAGCTGTGGTTGGACACCCTTTGATTATTACGATATTGGAGAAGCAGGTATCAGAAATTATGGAGGTAGATTAGGACCCTGGGCTCAGGACAGGTACATGCCTTCGATAAAAAAATTATTACCGGAAGCCCAACTGCCCTTTGACTTTACTCAGGTTATAGCATCTATAGCCCCGAGACCGGTTTTTACCAATGCTCCTTTGAACGACAGTAATTTTTCAGTGGAAGGTGTTAAAGCCGGAATAGCTGAAATTCAGCCAGTTTACAATTGGTTAGGTTTTCCCGATAATTTGCAGGTCAAATACCCTAATGCAGCTCATGATTTTCCCGAAAACACCAGACAAGAAGCTTATTCTTTTTTAGACAATGTTTTTGGTTTTACCCCAATAAAAAAACTGGAATTTGAAAAATGATCACCTTCAATCCCCTTTTAAATAAAAAATTAAGGCACTCAGTCAATTGAAAAGTGAAAAATTTCATTTCTTTCAAGAAATATTAGATATTAGTCCATTAATCAGTCAATCATTAGTTAAAATTATGAAAGGTAACGTTACCCATATTTTATTTTCAATCTTAATTCTGGGGTTTTCCTCCTGTAAAGATGACAAATATGCTGAAGCACTCAGTCCTGAAGAAAGCATTGCAACTTTTAATATTCACGAAAATTTTGAAGTGAAACTATTCGCCTCAGAACCCCACATTCAGGACCCTGTCAATGTGGTTTTTGATGAAAAAGGAATCGCTTACGCTGTGGAAATGCCAGACTACCCCTATAAACCTGAAGAAGGAAAAGGTAAAGGGGTAATCAAAAGACTGGAAGATACTGATGGTGATGGCTTGGTAGATGCTTCAACGGTGTTTGCTGAAGGCTTGGCTGATGCTACCAATTTGATGCCTTGGAAAGGAGGCCTTTTAGTAACTGCGGCACCTCATATTTATTACCTGAAAGACACAGACAATGATGGTGTTGCTGATTCAAAGACATCTGTATTTAGTGGTTTTTTCGAGAATAATTCTGAAGCGCAAATTACCAATCTTCGATTAGGTATAGACAACTGGATCTATGCAGCAAACAATGGACAAAGAAGTGATGTCACTTATAAAGATGCCCCAGAAGAAGGTCCTTTACAACTCAGAGGTGCTGATTTTAGATTTAGATTAGACAAGCAGTTGTTTGAAAAAGAGACTGGTACAGCTCAATTTGGTCAGACCTTCGATGATTGGGGAAATAAATTTTTCACTCAAAACACCCTCCACCTGCAACAAACAGTAATCCCCAATAGGTATTTAGAAAGACATGGGAAATTATCCAATAGCTCCGTCAACCATAACCTCTCAGACCATGAGCTTGAAATGTTTCAATTGACCCCTCCCCCCTATTGGAGAGCAGAACGTACGAGAAGAAGAAATATCCAATACAAAGAACAAGAGCTTAATCGCGTAGAGTATGCTGAAGATCATTTTACTGGTGCTTCAGGTGGTACAGTATACGATGGTGGCTATTTTCCCGAAGGCTTTAATGGCAATATTTTCACAGGAGAGGTAGCCGGCAATTTGGTACATCGTGATGTGATAATAGAAGATAAGTACAGCCCAACCCTTGTGGCCAAAAGAGCTTCTGAAGAGCTTGACAAAGAATTTCTTGCCTCAACTGACCCATGGTTTAGACCAGTAGGATTTACTGTTGGGCCTGATGGGGCATTATTTATGGTAGACTTTTACAGACAGCATATTGAAACTCCGGTTTCTATTCCTGATGATTTGAAAGAAGACATGGATTTCATGAAAGGCATGGACCGAGGTAGAATCTATAGAATTGTACCTAAATCCGGTGTTTCTTCTACAGCGGTTGAAGATTTTACCAAAATGGATGCAGAGACCCTTGTTTCTCATTTGGCGAATAAAAATGGCTGGTGGAGAACAACAGCTCAAAGAATAATTTTGGAGAACCCTAAAGATGAATACATCCCATTATTAAAATCCCTTGCATCAAATGAAGATCCAAACGCTCAACTTCATGCTTTGTATTTGTTACAGTCCATGGATGCCTTGGAACTAGACTTAGTAAAAGAAGCATTAAAAAGTGATTATTATGGAATTAGAAAGAATGCATTGATGATCGCAGAAGCTTTTCCTGAGCTAAAGGGAGACATTGCAGCAATGATTAATGACGAATCTCCTATCGTTTCCCTACAAGCAATTCTTAGCCTTGGCAATTATGAAGATGATTTCACCATCAACCAATTGGCCAAAGCCTTGGTTGAAAAAGGAGAAAATAAATGGTTTCGTCTAGGCATATTAAGTTCCAATGCAGGCTCAAGTGAAGCAATATTAAAAGTACTGGAATCTGAGTATAAATTTTCTGAGAAAATTGAAGACTGGAAAGAAGCCTATCTTAAAGAAGTGGATCATATCCTTGTCGAAAAAGGTATACGTACCAAATCTGAATAATTTCACTATTAATCATTGAATTGGGTTTGTAGTCCTTACCTACTTATTTCCTAATTAAAAAATATAATAAAGCACCTCCAGTAGTATGAACAGAAGAAAATCTATAAAAACACTTATCGCATCGACAGGAGCTGTATTTTTCCTAAGTAAATGTAGCCAACCAAAGGAAGAATATAAGTTAGAAAACATCAAGGATTGTGGGGACTTAACAGGGCTAAGTGAAGAAGAGGTAGCCAAAAGGAAAAGTTTGGGGTATGAAGAAAAGTCTCCATTAGAAGGAGATAAATGCGACAACTGCCAACTATATTTGCCGCCGACCGAGAAGCGAAAATGTGGTGGATGTCAATTATTTAAAGGCCCTGTAAATGCCGATGCCTATTGTACTTATTGGGCTCCTAGGGTAGAAAATGCCTAGAAACTAAAATGGTTTAGATTATCAAATAGAATTAAGCATCATAAAACGCTTTTGATAAAGATCACCTGCCTTAAATTAAGCAGGTGATCTTTTATTTTAAGGCTTGTAGTATAGATAATTTCCAAATCAAGAGAAATAAGCATGAAACATCCTCAAAGCTGCTTAACTTTAGAGGGATTTTTATATCTTCAAATCAATATTAACTCCCTCAATACATTCTACTCAAAATGAACAGGTTAATCGTATTAGTAGATTTTTCCCCCTACACGCCCACACAATTAAAGCTGGCATGCAGGTGGCAAGAAATATATGGTTTAGATTTGGTGTTCCTCCACAAAATGGATGGCTTGGCACCCACACTTTCCAATACCAGAGAAAGTGATAAAATCATAGCTTTTAATAAAGCTGAAGCAGAGAGAAAATATTTACAATACCTAAAAGATAGTGAGCTTAGCCCTATTTCAAATCAAACTACCTTTGAGGCTATTCCCCTCCAACTGACCCATTATTTGGAAGGTTTTCTCAAACCGAATGACCTACTCCTATTGGGTTTGAAAGGCACCGGTTTTTTAAAAAGAATTTTGATAGGAAGTACGGCTACCACCATAATTAACCAACTCAATCAAACAGTTATTGCATTACCTCAAAGTATAGGTTTCGCAATACCTAGAAAACTAGTATTATCATGCCAAGAAAAATATCCTCTCAATGAATCTGCTCTTGAAATCATACTAAATACCGTAGGTAAAAAGATCGAGGAGATTGAATTGTTGACCATAATCGAAGACAAAGCAGAACTAGAACCTAGCAAAACGTACTTGGAATATATTGAATCAAAGATAGGTGAAGCGTATTCCTATAAAATCAGTATTTATGAAAATACAGATGCCTTTTCAGAAATTAAAAAGAGGTTTAGCCAATGCTTGGATGACTTTATCGTTCTTCAAAAAGGTTCTAGGCATCTCAATGACAAACTGTTTAGAAGGTTTTTTATTAATGATTTAATTCATGATGGCAATACTCCACTAATTATTTTACCTGCTGAAAAATAGTCGTTCCTCATACTGATTAGAAAAACAACCGGTAGATTTTATTTTTCCTACCGGCTGTCTTTCCATTAGTAATCCTAAGGCACTTCGATTTCACCATAGCGGCACCATGCTATAATCTTCAAATATCCTGACTTTCTTGCGATTGCAATATTTCCCGTAAATACCGGGCAGGCTTCACCCCTTACTGTTGACAGGGTGGAGAAAGCTTATTTTAATAATCCGAGTTGAATCAGTCAAAACTTTTTAAATAGGTATTAAAAGATTTGATATTGGTATGCTTGTTAATCAAAACACATTCTATTTGGGCCATTTCACAGAAATCTTCCAAAACCTGTGCATTCAGATTCTGGCTAAAACAAGTATGGTGTGCTCCACCTGACAAAATCCAAGCCTTACAGGCTCCCTTAAAGTCAGGAAGTGGCCGCCACATGGTTCTTGCCACCGGTAATTTAGGCAAATCGTGAGGTGGTTTTACGGCTTCTACCTCATTTACAACCATCCGAAATTTGTTGCCCAAATCAATTAAAGAAGCATTGAGTGCCGGCCCGGATGCCGCATCAAAAACCAATCTAACAGGATCGTCTTTCCCACCTATCCCCAATGGGTGGACTTCACAGCGAATAGGCCCGTCTGCAAGACACTCGTCAACTTCCAACATATGGGCACCAAGTACTAGGCCTGCCTGTTCCTTGAAATCATAGGTATAATCCTCCATAAAAGCGTTGCCTCCGGGAAGTCCTGCACCCATTACTTTCATCGCTCGAACCAGGGCCATGGTTTTCCAATCCCCTTCTCCCGCATAACCATAACCTGCATTCATAAGCCGTTGCACAGGCAGACCCGGTAATTGTTTCATTCCATGCAAGTCTTCAAAAGTATTGGTAAAGCCTTTGAAGGAACCTTCCTCCAAAAAGTTTTTCAAGCCCAATTCTATTCTGGCTGCTTCTTGCAGGGAATGATGGCTGGTTCCTCCTTTTTTCAATGAGTCAGTTAATTCATAGGTCTTGTGGTATACATCAATTAATTCAGCAATTGCCAAATCATTTACTTCATTGATTTGCTCCACCAAATCTCCCACTCCATAGGTATTTACTCCAAAGCCAAATTTAATTTGAGCCTCTACTTTGTTGCCTTCGGTAACAGCTACCTGCCTCATATTGTCTCCAAACCGCACAAACTGCGCATCTTGCCAGTCTTTCCATCCGCAAGCAGCCCTACTCCAATAATCGATTTCTCGGTGAACTTCAATGTCTTTCCAGTGACCTACCACCACTTTCCTCGGTATTTTCATCTTAGTACAGATAAAACCAAATTCCCTGTCTCCATGTGCGCTTTGGTGCAAGTTCATATAGTCCATGTTTATACTATCCCATGGGATGTTTTCACCATATTGGGTATGCAAATGTAAGAGTGGCTTATCAAGCAACTTCAAACCATTGATCCACATTTTGGCAGGTGAAAAAGTATGCATCCATGCCATCACTCCTATGCAATTTTCGGCTTTATTTGCCGCTAAAAAGATTTGTGAAATCTCATCTTGGGTGGTTACCATTGCCTTAAAGACAATGGTAACTGCAATATTATTGCTAACATTTAAATGTTTACTAATGACTTCGGAATGTGAAGCCACCTCCTTTAAAATATCTTGGCCATATAAATGTTGGCTACCTGTAACCAACCAAAGCTCATTATTTTTAAGTTGCATACGATTATTTACTTAATTATTTTTATATCTATGAGAAAATTCATTTAAAAATTAGATGCTAATTTTCCTTTCCACATATTTGTTAATTGTAGCAAGGCCGGCTATTCCAAACAGATGAAAGAAGCAGCGCTTGTTAAAAATTAGCCAATATGCTAAATATAAAAAGAGAATTGGACTTCAGCTCCTTATTCTCAATAAACCTAATGTAATCATTCAAAGCCTTTGAAATACCATGAGTAAATACGAAGAACTGAAATTTAATTGTTACACAGCTAATATGGAATTACCAAAGCTGGATTTGGTGGTCTATACCTTTGGAAATGTAAGTGCTGTAGACCGAGAAAACGGAGTATTTGCCATCAAACCAAGCGGAGTTCCTTATGAAAAATTAAAACCAAAAGACATCGTAATTGTAGATTTTGAAAACAATGTCGTGGAAGGGAACATGAGACCCTCTTCGGACACCAAAACCCATGCTTTCTTGTACAAGCAATGGCAGAACATTGGTGGAATATGCCATACCCACTCCTGTTATGCCGTATCTTGGGCTCAAGCACAGATGGATATTCCTTTATTTGGAACCACACATGCTGATCATAACACCAGCGATATTCCTTGTGCATCTCCCATGAGTGATGCAAATATTTCAGGAGACTATGAACACATGACAGGGCAGCAAATATTGGACTGCTTCGAAGAAAAAAATATTTCTTATGAAGAGGTAGAAATGATTCTTATTGGAAACCATGGCCCCTTTACGTGGGGAAAGGATGCCCAAAAAGCGGTGTACAATAGTAAGGTGTTGGAAGAAATTGCACGAATGGCTTATTTGACTTTACAAATCAATCCCAACGCACCGAGGCTTAAAGATGCCTTAGTAAGGAAGCATTATGAGCGGAAGCATGGGAAAGGAGCCTACTATGGTCAAGCCGGTAAATAAATTCTTCTTTATGTTCTGTAAAAAATAAAAACCTCCGGGACATTATCCCGGAGGTTTGAACACTTAAAAAAACCACCAACCTTTAATTAAATCTAATCAACTGTTCTTTCGAACAGCCATATTTAATTTATCTGCCAATAAATACATGACAGGTACTATTACTAACGTTAAAAAGGTCGCAAAGGTTAGGCCAAATATTACTGTCCATGCCATTGGTCCCCAGAAGTCTGCATTATCACCACCAATATAGAACTTGGGCTCAAATGAAGACAGCAATCCATAAAAATCAATATTCATACCTATAGCCAGTGGAATCAGGCCTAATACCGTGGTTACAGCGGTTAATAACACCGGTCTAAGTCTGGTTTTCCCACCTTTTACAATACTGTCTAATAGGTCTTCTTTGGAAAGATTCTGCTCTTCAGTAATTTTAAGTTCTTCTCTCTTTCTGGATCTTATTAGGTCCGTGTAATCGATCAGTACTATGGCATTGTTAACCACCACACCTGCCAAGGATATTATCCCAATACCTGTCATGATTACCACAAAGTCCATATTGAAAATCACAAGCCCTAAGAACACGCCTATTGTACTCAAAATCACCGAGGCCATTATTATGAATGGAGTGGTAATGGAGTTGAATTGGGCAACTATGATAAGGAATATTAAAGAAACCGAGATCAATAGAGCTCTTGTCAAAAATTCAGCCGATTTAGCCTGTTCTTCTTGCTCACCGGTAAAACTAATATTGATCCCCTCCGGCACTTCAAAATCCTGCAACAACCGCTTGATTTGGTTATTAATTTCTGTGGCATTGTACCCATCATTAACGTTTGAAAATAAGGTAATAACCCTCTCTAAGTCTTTCCTTTTGACAGAACCATAGGTAGAACTGTATTCCAAGCTAGCCACAGAGGAGATCGGTATTTCCTTTTTATTTCCAAACTTATCTCTAAAGCTAATTTTCTTGTTAAGTAAAGCATTGATATCATACCTGAATTTATCCGCTAATCTAAGCTGAATAGGATAATCATCTTCCCCTTCCTTAAATTTAGAAACTTCCAAGCCGAAAAGGGCTGTCCTTAACTCATTGGCGATCGTGGCTGTTGAAAGGCCAAAACGTCTGGCTTTTTCCCTGTCTATGTTTAAAATCAACTCAGGGTTTCCAAGCTCCAAATCAGACTTCAACTCCTCTATACCTTGGATTCCTGACTCATTGATATGCTCTCTGACTGAATTCACATAGGCAATAAGTTGTTCAAAGTTTTCTCCTGTAACTTCAATATTAATTGGTTTACCAACAGGAGGTCCGTTTTGTTGCTTGCCAACTGTCATCAATACACCAGGATATCCCTCTGCCAACTCCCTAATCTTCTCCATGATCTCATTGGTATTGATCCCTTCTCGGAATTGATACTCTTCAAAACCAATCGTCACCTTGGCCTTGTGTGGAGTTGATGCCTGGCTAGGCCCTTCCATAGGATCACCTGTTCCTTCTCCAATTTGGGTTATCACAGACTCTATGATTTGATCATATGGCTCAAGTAGAGCATACAGATCATCTTCAAACTCTTCCACAAAACTGTTGGTAGAAGTAATATCCGTTCCTATTGGCTTTTCTATATAGATATTTATAAGGGCCGGTTGGTTGTCAGGGAAAAACAATGTTTTCGGAGCACTCACATAAAGTAGCATCAATGACATAACCAAAAGAATAAAGGTTCCCCCAAACAGGAGATAAGGCCAAAACCCCTTTAATGCGAAATACAATGTCTTTTCGTACATGTCTTCCAATTGTACCAAAAACACATTCTGGAACCACTTAATAGCTCTTCTCAGAAAGAAAACATTGAAAATGATTAAAATTGCAGCGAGGAAAAGTAAGTTCCCGAAAGCTATCCAAGAGATAAAATAACTTATTATAGCCAGAAAGGTCAAGACAGCGGCCACTATCATTGGTCGTTGAACAGGCTTTTTCTTGTCGACATCCTGAACCTTCATGAAAAGTGCTGTCAATACGGGATTGATTACAAGCGCTACAAACAAGGAAGAAGACAATACTATAATCAATGTAATGGGAAGGTATTTCATAAACTCCCCGATAATACTATCCCAAAATGCTAAAGGAAGAAAAGCCGCAAGTGTGGTAGCAGTAGAGGTAATTATAGGCCAGGCCACTTCACCAACGCCTTCTTTAGCAGCTCTCACTGCAGACTTACCCTCCTGCATCAATCTATAAACATTCTCTACTACAACAATGCCATTATCTACCAACATGCCCAAGGCTAGTATCAAAGAGAACAATACCATTAAGTTTAGTGTCACTCCCAAGGAGTTTAGCACTAAAAAGGATATGAACATGGACAATGGAATTGCAATTCCTACGAACAGTGCATTTCGGAAACCAAGGAAAAACATCAATACCAACACCACAAGGATTACCCCAGAAATGATACTGTTTTCTAAATTATCTACTTGAGACCGGGTGGCTTTGGATTGGTCATTGGTAATGGTTACTTCCAAATCCTCAGGAAATTTATTGATTTTCACTTCATCAATAAGGGCCTTAATTTTATCAGAAGCATCCAAAAGATTTTCTCCGCTTCTTTTAATTACATTAATAGTAACCACAGGCAATTTCTTACTTCTGGCAAAACTCTCTCTTTCTTTATAGGTGTCTTCTACTTCTGCTACATCCCTGAGGTATACAATATTGTTGTTCTCGGTCTTGACGATAACATCTTCAATTTCTATAGGCTTGGCAAATTCACCATCTATCCTTAATGTTCTTCTGTAATCACCGGACAAAATATTACCTCCTGAAATGGTAACATTCTCATCAGAAACAGCGCTTGATATGTCAGAAAAAGTAACACCCAATGCTTCCATTTTATAGAGATCTGCATTGATACGAATTTCTCGTTCAATGGTCCCACTTAAATCAGCACTTGATATTTCAGTTAATTTTTCTATTTCATCTTCCAAGTATTCCCCATAAGTTTTAAGCTCTTGTTCGGTATAGTTTCCTGAAATATTTACATTCATTATCGGAAACTCTGAGGTGTTGACCTCCAATACATCCGGGTCTCTATCCAAATCATTGGGCAACTCACTTTTCGCTTTATCTACCGCATCTTTGACATCCTGTATGGCCTTGGATATTTCCACATTTGGATTAAACTCAACCACAATGGATGAGAAGTCCTGGATGGAAGTGGAGCTTACATCTTTTAAATTATTTATGGATTTTAACTCTTTTTCTATGGGCCTGGAAATCAGGTTTTCCATGTCTACGGGTGAGTTTCCGGGGTATGCTGTACCTACATAAACCGTAGGAATCACAATTTCCGGAAAACTTTCTTTAGGCATGGTCCTGTAGGCAAACATCCCTAGGAAGGTAATAATCAGTGTAAGGATAACCACACTGGTCCTGTTATCCACAGACAGTGAGGAAATCCCAAATTCTCTGATTACTCCTTTTTTCTTGTTTTCTTCTGAAGCCATATTCTAATTAAGATGAGATTTTTACATTAAAATTATCTCCTACTTCCCTAAATCCTTTATCAATAAGTGTTTCAGATCCATCTAAGCCTTTTGTGATTTCAGTATGTCCTTCATAGGTCATCCCCCTTTCCACATATTTTTTGTGGGCCACACCATTATCAACTACAAAAACATAACTTCCCTGGTTGTCTTTCAGGATGAGATAAGTAGGAACAACAACGGCCTCATCAACACTATAATCCTGAATATTTAGAACTGAAATCATGTTTGGTTTTACGTTTTCTACCCTTGGAAGAAAAACCTCAACCTTAAATGTTCTGTTGTCAGGATTAATAATTTTCCCAATTGCAGTTACCCTAGTTTTAATGGTTTTGTCTATAGAAGGAAAATGTATACTTACCGAATCGCCTTTATTCAAAATCCCTACAAATCTCTCTGAAATATCTCCTTCAATAAACAAATCATCCTCTCCAACAAAATTCACTACAGGCGAACCAGGCTGAACCAACTCCCCTACCCTTACGGTAAGTTCTTCTACAGTACCATTAAATGGGGCAGTAATTGTAGTTCTATCCTTTTGAAGTTCAATAGAAGCAAGGTTCTTTTCAAGAGTCTCCTTCCTGTTTTTAGCTTCCAAATATTGGATTTCTGTGCCTATTTTTTGATTCCAAAGTCTTTCTTGCTTTTCAAAAATTGTTCTGGCTAGCTCTAGCTGAGTTTTAATTTCATCCAAATTCCTTTCTATAGACTCGGCATCAATTATGGCTATTACTTGGCCCTTTCTTACAGACATGCCTTCACGGGTAACAATCTCCTCTACCCTACCTGAAACTTCGGAACTTATGTTTACATTCTTTTTGGAAAGTACGGAACCGGTCACCTCCACATAATGTTCAAATTTTCCAACTTTGGGTTTTACGGTAGTTACCAATACTGATTTCCTACGGTTTTTCCGAAACTCCGGATCCAAGGTGGAGATTTCCTCCTCCAATTCTTCGATCTTAACTTTTAAAGCTGCTGATTCAGATTTGAATTCTTCCAATTGGTTTTTTTTAGAAGAAAGATCATCTTTTTCTTGCTGCGAGCAAGAAAACATTCCCAGCGCAAGGGATAGGGTTAAAAACTTAAATGTATTTTTCATAAACATGTATAATCCTTTTCTTATTTTAATATTCCCAAAGCTTTTTCTAAATCTACTCTTGCGATAAACGTATCATAAAGTGCCGAAAAATAATTGGTCTCCGCCTCTTTAAGTGTGGCATCTGCTTCCACTACCTCAAGGTTTGACCCAACCCCTTCCTGATACTTGATTTTCGCCATGTTGAAAACTTCCAAAGCCAGGTCTCTGTTTTCTTCTTGAACTTCTAATTCTTGTAGGCTGTTGATTAAATTTTGTCTGGCCTGAAATTTTTCCAGTTGGATGTTTTGCAAGGTGAACTCCTTCTGAACTTCTAGTTGCCTCATTTGAACCCTGTTTTGCTGGATTTTATGCATTTTAAGGAATCCATCAAAAATCGGAATTTCTAAGGTAATCCCTAAAATGGAACCTGTATACCAATCGCCTGACCATAGCTTGGAGAAATTCCCTCCAAATGCATTTCTTTGGAAGGTGTAGTTGGCATCCAACCTAGGCATATATTGGATTTGGTTATTTTTTAAATCCAAAACTGCCAAATCATAATTTGTATTGATTTGATCTACCTCGACCCTTTGTTGTCCTTCCTCATTTAACAATCTTTGGGTTTCAAGGTATTGGGTAAAATCATCTAATTTATCAGTTAAGACAATTTCTTCCTCCTCAGGGAAACCCATTTGCAACTTTAAAAGGGCCTTGCTTACACTGGTAGAAGTTTTGGCCTTGTTTAGTTCTGTTCTTATATTATTGTTTTGAACCCTAATTCTGGTCACATCAATCTTTTCAGCAAAACCTTCTTCATAAAGTATTTCAGTTTCCTTTAATAGCGTGTCTAAGCGATTCAGGTTTGCCTGAATCAATGTTTCTCGTTCTTCACTTACCAAGACAGAAAAATAGGCCTTTTTCACATTTTCAACCACCTCTAGATCTGTAAACTCCTTATCAAACTCTACCAATTGCTTGTACGTTTTAGCAGCTTTAAGCCCAATAAAATAAGAGCCATTAAAGATCATTTGGCTTACAGTAGCTGTTAGGTTGGCAGAATAAATAGGTGAAAACTGAATCCCAATAAAAGTACCTTCAGGTGCTTCCGGATCAAAAAACTGAGCGGGAAATGGCGATATAGGTACCTTAAGATTTTTGGTAGCATTCAACCTTGAAGTAATCTGAGGGAGCCCTTCTGAAGTCCGCTCTCCAATCAAACCTTTTGCAGCCTGTATTTCTAATCTTGCATTTCGGGCTTCTGCGTTATTTTCTAGGGCATAGTTAACACTCTCTTCTAAAGAAAAAGACGGTTGCTGGGCTTGAGCCTCCGCAAACCAATGTCCCAATAGCCAAATTGTTAGGGAAAGAATAATTGGTTTAAAATTCATAAAGTTAAATTTCCTGAGTTTGTAGTTTTTTATTACTGTCGTCCGAGAACAAAAATAGGTTAAATAAATTAATCTATA
>TARA_R110002167_G_scaffold345260_4_pt1 | contig 72479 bp, 61 predicted proteins | sample TARA_R110002167 | Tara Oceans TARA_R110002167 (sample SAMEA4398238) | marine metagenome | biome: Polar Biome; feature: [MES] marine water layer (ENVO:01000295) within the mesopelagic zone...; material: water (ENVO:00002006), including particulate matter (ENVO:01000060) such...
TTTGGAGCATCCTTAGCAAAAAAACTAACCGAGCAAGGTAATGAAGTGATAGGTATTGATACAGATATGAATCGTGTTGATGCCCATAAGGAAAAAATATCTCATACTATATGTATGGATGCAACCGATGAGTTTACTGTTGCTGGGTTACCGTTGGCAGATACAGACATGGTTATAATAGCCATTGGAGAAAATAAAGGCGCTAATGTTATGGCAACTGCCTTATTTAAAAACTTCCAAGTAAAACGATTGATAAGTCGAGCCATTGAACCTTTACATGAAAAAGTGCTATATGCTATTGGAGTAGATGAGATTGTTCATCCTGAAGAGGAATCTGCAGAACGTTGGGCCAAAAAACTTAGTTTAAAAGGTGTTGTTGACTCTTTTGAGCTAAGTGATGATTATAGTATCGTAGAAATCAATCTGCCAAAACAATTTAATGGGAAAACCATTAAGGAAATAGGCATGAGGGAAAACTACAATTTGCTGGTGTTAACAACCATATCAAATAGTGAGGAAAAAAGTATTATTGGAAAAACCAGAAATATAACAAAAGTTCAAGGATTAGCGCATCCTAATGATGTCCTAAACGTAGACGATATATTGGTCGTCTATGGCTCTAACGGGCACATCAAAAAGTTTTTGAGAAAATAATTTTTCTTAGTTTACAAAAGTTTTATGTCTAGTATTTATAAGTGGAAATGATGCAACTATCTTCCCAAAGTATAACTTGCACCAGTTGGTAACTCTTTAATAAACTCCAATACTTTCTTTAATAATTTTTTTAATTTCGTTTTCATAGCGTATAAATAGATTGATCTTCTTTATTATAAAACAGCTATAATGACTTTATTCCTACCGTTCGAAGACGTAAAAATTATTTTTGGCTAGAACCAATTCTCATATTTTAACAATCATTTTACCTTTATTTTTCCCTTCAAAAAGAGCGATAAAAGCCTCTGGTATATTTTCAAACCCGTCAACAACCGTCTCGGTGTACGTTAATTTATTGTCTGTTAACCAACTTGATAATTGTTGCATCGCTTCTGGAAATTTTTCGACGTAATTAGACACAATAAACCCTTGCATTAATGCGCTGTTTTTAACTAAAAAAGGTTGAACACTTATACTTTGAGGTAATTCTGTATTGTTGTATATTGAAATGGCCCCGCAAATAATCATTCGAGCAAATTTGTTAATATTAAAAAGCACTGCATCTGAAATTGGGCCACCAACATTATCAAAATAAATATCCACACCATTAGGAGCAGCACTTGCAATGGAAGCTCGCATGTCTTTAGTTGTATTGTAATTTATGGCATGGTCAAATCCGAATTGAGATATTAACAGGTTTACTTTTTCATCGGTTCCAGCGATGCCAATAACATGTAATCCTAAAATTTTCCCTATTTGCCCAACAATGCTACCCACTGCACCTGCGGCACCAGAAACCACAAGCGTTTCTCCATCTTTAGGTTTGCCAATCTGTAAAAGTCCTAAATAAGCTGTTAAACCAGTCATTCCTAAAACTCCCAAATAGGCACTTAAAGGTGCTTTATCTTTGTCTACCTTTAATAAACCTTCTCCTTTGGAGATTTGTTTTGTTTTCCAATCTAACATGCCTACAACATAATCACCTGCTCTAAAAGAATTGTGTTTTGATTCTAAAATTTTTGCTACAATACCAGAATGTATTGGTTTGGTAACCTCAAATGGAGGGACATACGACTTTCCGGCATTCATTCTTCCCCTTAAATATGGATCTACAGAAACATATACTGTTTCTAAAAGTAACTCGCCATCTTTAATTTCAAGATTGATATCTTCTTTTAAAAACTCAAAATCCTTTAAAGTTGGTTTTCCTATGGGTCGTTGTTTTAATATAATTGTCTCAATCATGGTTTTTGTGTTTTATTCTATTAAAAGTAATAATAAAGCTTAGTCCTGGCCCAATGTGGTGTGGACTTTTTATGTAATGAATACTATTTTATAAAATCTAAATCCAAGACATTAAAATTGTTTGCCGCCTTTACTAATAGGGTAGAGCCAATTATTTCAAATAATTGATTGGTTTTAACAATAAACTCCGTTTGTTTTTCAATTTTGTAATTGGGAATTCCTAATAGTGTTAAATCTGTGGTTTCTGAATATTGTTTGATTAACTCGTAAAACGGTATTTGCTCTATAACATTATCAATTATTTTAATGTCAATATTGACTCTTAAATCCTGAACCAGTTTAGCAATTTTGTTGTAAATAATCTTATCGTCCACATTATTATTATTTACAAACAAGATGCGTATTGTTGTTTGGTGCCATTTTGGCGATGCAATGATAAATCGTGCAATATTCAGCATCATTTCTGCATTTTTACTATCTGTTTCTCGCCACCATAAATCTACTGTATGGTACGTTCCAAATTTTTTCCTTTTGTCAAAATCGAGATACAACAAATTATAATCTAAATGCAGCAAAGTTTCGGTCATTTTAGCATATTCTTTTGAATCTTCCAAACCTTTAGGCCAGCCCATCATAATGGTATTGGGCTCAACTCCAGAAAACCCAAACGTGGCAGCAATATTAGTGATGCCTTTATAAATATTATCAACTTTTATTTGCCTTGCGAAGATGCCAAGGTCTTTAAAATTTTCATCTTGAACAATTTGCTCGGTTTTCTTTAAAGGCGGCGTATCGCCATTTTTATCTAATATTAGCTTAAAATTAGTAACGATACCTGTTCTGCCCGAAACCGTTTTACTTAACTCTAATAAATACGATTGATGCTCACTTTGACCACTAAATAAAATGATATTAGGATTCCAGCTCGAATTTACTTCTGGATTGGAATTAATTTTTTTCAAGCCTTTATTCACCACATTTTCCCATACACTTCTCCAAACATCGTTCGACTGTATTTTAACCTCTTTGCGCTGAAGCCAGAAGTAAAGACCTCCAATAACGGCCAAGGCGCCAAACATGGCAACCATATCCAGTTTAAACATAACTGCAAAACTAGCAAAAAACCCAAGTAAACCTATCCAACGCTTAATTTTAAAGCTTGGCTGAAAATCTGGGTTTGCCCAACTTTCCAAGAAAAAAGCTATGTTTATAAAACCATAAGCTGTTAGATAAAACATAGAAACCACACGGGCAATTACATCCAATTCACCTATAAGAATTCCAGCTTCTGCAATTAGAAATACCATTACTAGAGCGTTTACAGGCTCATTATTTTGTCCTTTCCCTTTTGCAAAAAGTTTAGGAGTCACTTTATCCATAGACATGGCCTGCAATATTCTAGGCCCGCCAAGAATACCTCCTAAAGCAGAGGATAAAGTAGCGCCCCAAATTCCGGCTACAACTGCAGGAGCAAAAAAGGCAACTTTCATTAAAATATTATAATCTGATATTAAAGCATCAGAATTAATGGAGTATGCAATAAAAACGGCTAGAATAATATAAACCAAAAGCCCAACGCCTATGGCATATAACGTGCCTTTAGGGATGGATTGTTTGGGGTCTTTTAAATCACCGCTCATGGCAATACCTGCTGTAAAACCAGTAACGGCAGGGAAAAATATGGCAAAAACAATATCCATTGGCACCGAGCCTTCGGTTGCCATCATGCTTACGGTTTGAGGAGCAAATTCTCTAGTGCCAAAAAATATAGAGACCAACGACACCGCAATAGCTGTTAAAATGATGTATTGAGACTTAAGAGCCACCGATGTGCTTATTAAGGCAAGTACGGTTAATGATACAAGTGCAATAGTGCCAGTTAATCTAAAATCGTTTATAGTCATTCCAAAGCCAAAATAGTCATTAAAACTTTCGGCGAACCCAATCAAATATAAAGCAATAGAGAACGCGGTTCCAACATACAAGGCAATCCCAATGGAGCCACCAATGGGAATACCCATACTTCTAGAAAGCACGTAATAGACGCCTCCAGCACCTATTTTTTTATCAGTAGCTACCGATGAGATACTTAACCCTGTTGAAACCGATATAACATGTGCTATTAAAATAATTACGATGGCTCCGATAAGACCGGCATTTCCAACAACCCAACCTAATCGCATATACATGATAACCCCCAATATGGTAAGCAGTGAAGGTGTAAACACACCGGCAAAGGTTCCAAACTTTTTTACTTCGGTCATTTATAAATGAACATGAGTTTTAGAGAGTAAAAATAACTAATCTTTTATTAATTCTTGAATATACATTTTAAACGTGGAGATTATTGTATAATAGAAGTTTGGCAATATGAATTTCCACTGTTTTTTAAAGACAATAGTTCATTTCGTCGTTTTTTTTTATAGTTCATGTGATTTATTATGCGTCAAAGTAATTAATCGTTTAGTTTTAAATAAATTAATTAATTCACCCCCTATGAAAAAGCTGATTTCTTATTGTTGTTTTGTCGGTATTATAGCATCTTGCCAAACCATTTCTGCACAAGGACTTAATGGTTTTTTAGAAAAACCACATTATAATTTAAAGGCTAATAAATCCCTTAATAATAATTCAGAAGATAAAGCCATAAATACGGCAACCGTTCCTGATTTTAAAACAAAACCAAATAAATTAAAGATTACCGGAACCATTTTTGAAAATGATGGTGTAACACCTGCAAATAATGTTGTTTTTACCATATTTCAAGCTGATGAAGACGGTAATTATGAGATGAAAAGAGATGCCAATAGAAAACGTTATGTCTATCATAGAGCAGAGATAACAACCAAAGCCGATGGTAAATACACATTCTATACGTTTATGCCGGGTAGATTTTTACATACCAAGGAATTGATAAATATCCATCGGGAAATAAAAGAACCCGGTAAAGACACCTATAAGCTCGACGCCTTCTTTTTTAATAACGATCCTTTGTTTTTAAAATTGATTCCCGATTGTCGTAGACAATTGGCTAACAGTACACTTAAAGTCGAAAAAAAGGATGGTATGTATATTGCCAAAAAAGATATTGTTCTTGAACAAAACACAGCTTCTGGCAATACTATGTATGCAGTTACGAACGATTTGAGACAAGGCAAAAATATTTCTTCGGACAAGTAATTACAGAATCGTTAACATTTTATACAACTAAAGGACTACGTTTAGTTTAAACTAAATCACAATAGCTAAGCAAATGTTTAATTTATACGTGTAACATTGAGTGTCAAAATAATGTTTTCCAAATTAGGCTATTTTATTGAAAATGTGTATTTTTGCACTCCTTTTAGCGAATTATTGGAATGATAAAAGGAATGAAACTAAAATTTAATAACACTTCTGTGTGTTATTCGCCTTAAATCTTCCAAAACATTCAGAATACAAAATTTAATCAGCACATGGCTGAAAAAGCAAAAAAAGCTAAGGATGAAGCAGTTGATGCTCCAGTATTAGAAACCCCAGTCGTAGAAGCTCCAGTAGTATCTGAAGCTCAAGCAAATCCCGACAAATTCTTGAAAGATTTTAACTGGCATAATTACCAAGAGGGTATTGATGAAGTTGATGACAAACAACTTAAAGAATTTGAAAAATTAGTAGCAGAAAATTTCGTAGACACTCTTGATGATGAGGTTGTTACTGGTACAGTAATCCACATGACAGATCGTGATGCAATTATTGACATTAATGCAAAATCTGAAGGTGTTATCTCATTAAACGAATTTCGTTACAATCCAAACTTAAAAATTGGCGACAAAGTTGAAGTCTTAATTGACGTTCGTGAGGATGCAACAGGACAATTAGTATTGTCTCATAGAAAGGCGCGTGTAATTAAAGCATGGGACCGAGTAAATGCTGCTCATGATACTGGCGAAATCGTTAATGGTTTTGTTAAATGCAGAACTAAAGGAGGCATGATTGTAGATGTTTTTGGTATTGAAGCATTCTTGCCAGGTTCTCAAATTGATGTGAAGCCTATTAGAGATTACGATCAATATGTTAATAAAACAATGGAATTTAAAGTTGTAAAAATCAACCATGAATTCAAAAACGTTGTTGTGTCCCATAAAGCGTTAATCGAAGCGGATATTGAAGAACAGAAAAAAGAAATCATTGGTCAATTAGAAAAAGGCCAAGTCCTGGAAGGTGTTGTTAAAAACATTACTTCTTATGGTGTGTTTATTGATCTTGGAGGTGTTGACGGATTAATTCATATTACAGATTTGTCATGGTCAAGAATCAATCATCCAAATGAGATTGTTGAATTGGACGAAAAACTTAATGTGGTAATTCTTGATTTTGACGAAAATAAATCCAGAATCCAATTAGGTTTAAAACAATTGAGCAAACATCCATGGGAAGCACTTGCCGACACTGTAAAAGTTGGCGATAAAGTTAAAGGGAAAGTGGTTGTTATTGCCGATTACGGTGCATTTATTGAAGTCGCTGATGGTGTTGAAGGGTTAATTCACGTATCAGAAATGTCTTGGTCAACACATTTGCGTTCTGCCCAAGATTTTGTATCGGTAGGTGACGAGGTCGATGCTGTCATTTTAACATTAGATAGAGAAGATCGCAAAATGTCTCTTGGTATTAAACAAATAACTCCCGATCCATGGACAGATATTACAGGTAAATATCCTGTAGGTTCTAGTCATGTTGGAATTGTGCGTAATTTCACAAACTTTGGTGTTTTTGTTGAATTAGAAGAAGGTATTGACGGATTAATTTATATTTCAGATTTATCTTGGACTAAGAAAATTAAGCATCCAAGTGAATTCTGCGCTGTTGGTGATAAATTAGATGTCGTTGTATTGGAGTTAGATGTTGAAGGACGTAAATTAAGTTTAGGTCACAAACAAACTACAGATAATCCATGGGACGTTTATGAAACTGACTTCGCTTTAGATACGGTTCATACAGCAGAAATTTCGGAAATCGTTGATAAAGGTGCTACTGTTGAATTTAATGAGGATATCGTGGCATTTGTACCATCTCGTCATTTAGAAAAAGAAGATGGTAAAAAACTTAAAAAAGGCGAATCAGCTGAATTTAAAATCATCGAGTTTAACAAAGAGTTTAAACGTGTCGTTGCTTCTCATACAGCTATTTTTAGAGCTGAAGAAGCTGCTAATGTAAAGGCGGCTGTTAAAAAAGCGGCCGCTTCGGCTGCAGAAGCAAAACCAACACTTGGGGATGCCAATGATCAGCTGCAAGCACTTAAGGACAAAATGGATGGTAAAGTATCTAAAACTAAAGTAAAAGCGAAAGCTAAAAAATAATTTAGCAATCCATTTATAAAATTGAAGCCTTCAATCCCGATAACTATCGGGACTTGAAGGCTTTTTTTTATATGTCATTGTGAGAGAAACGAAGCAATCTCATGAATTGCAACTCCTATTTAGCAGATTACTTCGTCATTCGTACCTCATTCCTCGTAATGACGTTTGGTTTCGTCATTGCGAGGAGATTTTATGCGACGAAGCAATCTGCCTATTTATAAAGAGACTGCCACGTCGTGAAAAACTCCTCGCAGTGACGGATTTAAGAACTGCCGACACAATCAAGTGCGCAAGGGATAGCAGCGGCATCCTTTTTTGAGGCACGAGAAAAGATATAGCGTATAGCCCGACCCTTTTGGGATGCGCCAAAATAAAGTTTAAGTATAATGGTTTTAACTTCTAAAATTTTGCATTACCTTTGTGTTCCAAATACGTTTGGGTAGTATATGAGTCAAAAAGTTTTACTTAACGCAAAAGAGGTAAACATCATTCTTCATCGATTGACTTGTCAACTTATTGAAAAGCATAATGATTTCTCGAATACCGTGTTAATTGGTCTACAACCACGAGGTGTTTATTTAGCCAACAGAATTGCTAAAATTCTAAAAGAGGATTATAAGGTTAAAAATATTCAATTAGGTCTATTGGACATTACCTTTTTTAGAGATGATTTCCGTAGAGGCGATAAACCATTAGAAGCCAATACAACAAACATTAATTTTATAGTAGAGAACAAAACAGTTGTATTTATTGATGACGTGCTATATACTGGACGAAGTATCCGTGCGGCTTTAACAGCTATTCAATCCTTTGGAAGGCCAAATGAGATAGAGTTACTCACACTTATTGACAGGCGTTTTAGCAGACATTTACCTATTCAACCAGATTATAAAGGCAGACAAGTAGATGTAATAAATAATGAAAAAGTAAAGGTCAATTGGAAAGAGAACGATGGGGAAGACACAGTTTACTTGATAAATAAATAATAAATTACCCATGAGCGAATTAAGTGCCAATCACTTATTAGGAATTAAATATCTAAACAAACAAGATATTCAACTTATTTTTGAAACGGCCGATCATTTTAAAGAAGTCATTAACAGACCCATTAAAAAAGTACCTTCGCTACGAGATATTACCATTGCCAATTTGTTTTTTGAAAATTCTACTAGAACAAAATTATCCTTTGAACTGGCTGAAAAGCGCTTATCGGCCGATATTATCAATTTTTCATCAGCGCAATCTTCAGTTAAAAAAGGAGAGACTCTCATCGATACAGTTAATAATATTCTTTCCATGAAAGTGGATATGGTGGTTATGCGACATCCAAACCCGGGAGCTGGAGTATTCCTATCGAAACATGTAAAGGCTAGTATTATTAATGCTGGCGATGGCGCACATGAGCATCCAACACAGGCCCTGTTAGATTCGTATTCAATAAGAGAGAAACACGGGGAAGTAAAAGGGAAAAATATTGTCATTGTGGGCGATATTTTACATAGTCGTGTAGCATTGTCAAATATTTTTGCATTACAGATGCAAGGCGCACATGTGATGGTATGCGGACCAAAAACATTAATTCCTAAATATATTGATAAGTTAGGGGTTAAAGTAGAAAGCAATTTACGAAAAGCATTAAACTGGTGTGATGTGGCAAATATGCTACGTGTTCAAAATGAAAGAATGGATATTAGTTATTTTCCTTCAACAAGAGAATACACACAACAGTTTGGAGTTAACAAAGAATTATTGGATTCCTTGGATAAAGAAATAACCATTATGCATCCAGGGCCAATAAATCGTGGTGTGGAGATTACGAGCGATGTGGCAGATTCTAAACAGTCAATAATATTAGAGCAAGTACAAAATGGTGTTGCTATTAGAATGGCTGTCATCTATCTATTAGCATCAAAAATAAAGCAATAAATTATGATACTAGATCAAGACGGAAACATTTCTATTATAACTCAGGAAAAAGCAACTATAATAGAATTGGTAAAAAAAATTAATGATACCTATTATAAGTTAAAAAATGATAATATTATTGTTAATTTAACCAGTCTAAGTAAATTAAGATTAGGTGAAGTAAGTGAGTTTTTAGAACTTTCAAATAGACATAGAGACGCAAATCACTCGTTTGTTATAGTTTCTGATGGTATTAGCACAGATGATGATACCCCTGATGAAATCATAGTGGTTCCTACGATGCAAGAAGCTTATGATATTATTGAAATGGAAGAGATAGAAAGGGATTTAGGATTTTAATGTTTATTCGTTAGTCGTTTAGTTGTTTAGCTGATCCGACTTAACGACTAAATAACAAACAAAAAGCATTTAATGAAACTTACTATTTTAGGTTGCTACAGTGCAACGCCAAGAGTATTGACAAACCCAACATCACAGGTCTTAGAAATTAAAAACCATATGTTTTTAATTGATTGCGGTGAAGGAACACAAGTGGAACTGCGCCGTCATAAAATTAAATTCAATAGGATAAAACACATCTTCATTTCCCACTTGCATGGAGATCATTTTTTTGGACTGGCAGGCTTAATTTCAACCTTTAGATTACTTAATCGTGAAGCAGACTTGCATATTTATGGCCCAAAAGGCATAAAAGAAGTCATTACACTGCAAATGAAACTTGCAGACTCATGGACTAATTATAAGCTTATTTTCCATGAATTAAAATCAAAAACTTCAAAATCAATATTTGAGGATGGGGATGTAGCAGTATATACCATTCCATTAAAACATCGAATTTATACTAATGGATTTCTGTTTAAGGAAAAAGAGGGAGAACGTCACTTAAATAGGACTGCTGTTGAAGAAGCCAATATTGATTTGGCATACTATCGAAAACTAAAACAAGGTTTCGATGTCTTAAATAAAGATGGTGTTTTAATTGACAATAAAAAAGTAACCTTACCACCCGAAAAGCCAAAAAGCTATGCGTTTTGCAGTGATACCGCTTATAGAGAAGATATAGTCCCAATTATAAAAGACGTGGACGTTTTGTACCATGAGTCCACCTTTTTGGAACAACATGAAAAACTTGCAGATCCAACAAAACACAGTACAGCAAAACAGGCAGCTAGTATTGCAAAACAAGCCAATGTTGGTACCTTAATTTTAGGCCATTATTCTACACGGTACGATAATTTAAATGATTTTAAAACAGAAGCCGAAACAATTTTTAAACACGTTGAATTGGCAGAAGATGGCAAGACGTTCGATTTTAATGTAACTCTTTAAGATTATTTATCCAATAAATTGCTTCATCCAAATTGATACTCCGTTTTATACTTTTTTTAGAAAACAATTTTTCCAGTGAAGCGTTTTTATAAGTAAAATTATTATAATATATAATAGTGCTAGCTACAATTATATTATATTTTTTATCGACCTTTTCCCATGATTGTGGATCTATAGAGTAAGAATGAATTCTATTTGAAATATATCCTAATTTAATATCATTCCCATAAAACTCAATGATTTTTGACATAACAAGTCTAATTTTTCCCCAATCAAAGTGCACGCCTTCATTTAATTCTGAAATAAAAAAATGATCACACAAATAAAATTTTCCAAATGAAAACTCTAATTTTTTGTTTTCGAACTCCTTAAAATATTTACTGCTTTCAAAATACATTACTATAATTTATTGCTTAAATTTATAAGATTTTATTTAACTCCAATACATTTAGATTATATTAATTTTTGAATAATTTATAATGAATACAGACTTAGGCAATTACAGAAAATCATATCAAAAGCAAGAATTGCTAGAAAGTAATATTGGTGATAATCCTATGGAATTATTTCAAAAATGGTTTCATGAAGTAGATACAAATTTCGAGGTTGAAGAGACCAACGCCATGACCATTGCTACAATTGGATTAGATGGATTTCCAAAGAGTAGGGTAGTACTTCTTAAAAGATATACGTATGAAGGCTTTATATTCTATACCAATTATAATAGTGAAAAAGGGGCTGCCATAACTAAGAACCCGAATGTATGTTTGTCTTTTTTTTGGCAAAGTGCGGAACGCCAAATAATCATTAAAGGAAAAGCAGAGAAGATAGCCGAAAATTTAAGTGATGGTTATTTTGAATCGCGCCCAAGAGGAAGTCAATTAGGGGCTTTGGTATCAAACCAAAGTAAGGTTATAAAAAACCGTAAAGTCCTTGAAGATAAGCTTTTGAGTTTAGAAAAAGAATTTGAAGGAACGGAAATCCCTAGGCCAGTATTTTGGGGCGGCTATATTGTAAAACCTGTTGAAATGGAATTTTGGCAAGGTAGGGCTAATCGATTACATGATAGAATACGCTTTAAACTTCAAAATGATTATAACTGGAAAGTAGACCGGTTGTCACCTTAAAAAATCCTGTAAAACAAAAATAACATTGTTCTTTAATGGTGTTTTGTCGATAAAAAACACATAATAACGTTAAAGAGTGTGTTTTTAATCGAATTTAACATTTATTTAACATTTGCTTCATGTTTAGTGGTCTAAATTTAAAGGACCAAATCTAAAGATACCTACTTATGAAGCTTTTAACTAAACTGCCATTATTGGCATTATTAGCTGTTTTGACATTTTCTTGCTCAACTGACAGCTTGGATAATAAGGTTGATACCTTAAATAAAAATATGGTTGTCCCAAAACCTAAAACCATTGAAATTCAAATTCTTGAATTAATTAACAATCATAGATTGAGTATTGGATTAAATCCTATAGAATATATGGATATTATAAAAGCTCAAGCATATAATCATACTGAGTACATGGTGATTGAAAATCAAGTATCACATGATAATTTCTTCGAAAGAAGTAATTATCTTAAAGCAAATGCTGGAGCAAAATATGTTTCTGAAAATGTTGCTTATGGCTATACGAAGGCAGAAACTGTTGTAAATGCCTGGTTAAAAAGTGATGCGCACCGAAAAACCATAGAAGGTGATTTTACTCATTTTGACATATCTGCAGAACAAAATAGTGAGGGACGTTGGTTCTACACCAATATATTTATAAATAAGTAAAATTATTAGTCCTAATAACCCCTAAATCAATTTATAAGACATTATGTACATAAAAAACCACTCCAATATTAAGAGTGGTTTTTCTATTTACTTTATTATTTTAAAGCTCCAACCATTTCTTCCGGTTTTACCCAAGCATCATAATCTTCAGCAGATACATAACCTAAATTAAGGGCTTCTTGCTTTAAAGTCGTACCATTTTTATGCGCCGTATTTGCTATTTCAGCTGCTTTATAATAGCCAATTTTTGTATTAAGAGCGGTAACAAGCATTAAAGAATTATTTAAAAGCTGTTTAATGACCTCATAATTAGGCTCAATTCCAACAGCACAATGTTCGTTGAAACTCATACATGCTTCACCCAGTAATTGTGCTGATTGTAATACATTCGCAGCCATTACAGGTTTAAACACGTTTAATTCATAATGTCCTTGCATTCCTCCAACAGATACAGCCATATCATTGCCTATAACTTGAGCACAAACCATAGTTAATGCCTCACACTGCGTTGGATTGACTTTTCCAGGCATAATTGAACTTCCTGGCTCATTTGCCGGAATTGTAATTTCTCCTATACCACTTCGTGGTCCAGAAGCCATCATACGGATGTCATTGGCAATTTTGTTTAGAGACACTGCTAATTGCTTTAATGCGCCATGTGTTTCAACTAAAGCATCATGAGCTGCTAGAGCTTCAAATTTATTTGGAGCAGATATAAAGGGCAGTTCTGTGAATTTCGCAATATATTCAGCAACACGTTTGCTATAGCCTTTTGGTGTATTTAATCCAGTACCAACAGCAGTTCCTCCAAGTGCTAACTCACTTAAGTGTGGCAAAGTGTTTTCTAAAGCATTTAAGCCATGATTTAGTTGAGCGACATAGCCAGAAAGTTCTTGGCCTAAAGTTAAAGGCGTTGCATCCATAAGATGAGTTCTGCCAATTTTCACGACATTTTTAAATGTTTCCGATTTCTTCTTTAATGTATCGCGAAGTTGTTTAACACCGGGGATAGTTGTTTCTACTATCTTTTTATAAGCAGCAATGTGCATGCCTGTCGGGAAGGTGTCATTTGAAGACTGTGATTTATTGACATCATCGTTGGGTTGAATCACTTTATCTCCCTCTCCAACCGTTTTTCCTGCTAACTGTTGTGCTCTGTTTGCAATAACCTCATTAACATTCATGTTGCTTTGTGTACCAGACCCTGTTTGCCATATTACCAACGGAAATTGATCATCTAGTTTACCGGATAAAATTTCTTCACAAACTTGTGCAATTAAGTCTCTTTTTTCAATAGGCAAAACACCCAATTCACAATTGGTAAAAGCTGCAGCCTTTTTTAGATATGCAAACCCATAAATAATTTCTAATGGCATTGAGGCCGATGGTCCAATTTTAAAATTATTTCGAGAGCGCTCTGTTTGTGCTCCCCAAAGTTTATCGGCAGGGACTTTTACCTCACCCATAGTATCTTTTTCTATTCTAAAATTCATTTTGATCAGGATTAATTAATATACAAATTTACACTTTTTGACATTTATATTTTATGTAATCATCGTTTAATTTATACCTTATTTTTAAAAATTATGATAGGGTTATAGGTGATTTTTTTTAAAACAAATTAAAATCAGGTTATTCGTATAATAAGTATTTGAATGTCCGTAATTTGTCATAAGTCTGAAAATATAATAATTCTGTCATTCCGACAAAGGAGGAGCCGCATTGATTTTAATGGATTCTTCATTTCGTTTCACTCCATTCTGAATGACAAAAATGGTATTATGAATGTACGGATATTCAAATAAGTATTTTAGTTAATGTTAATAAATTTTAAATTTAGTTTTGTTTAAATATAAGCTTTACATTATATTTGTTTCATATTTTTAAACGGCAGTTACAATTATGTTCGAATTTGACCAGTATTTAGGATTTTTAGCATTTTTAACCATTTTGACCATGGGGTTTTGGTTAATGATTTTTTTAATGGTTTTTGTAATGCCATATTGGATGATGGGAGCAATGATGGAAAGGTTTAAAGAAAAGCGAGCAGAGAAAAAAGCAAAAAGAGAAGGAGCAATTCATTAATTTGAATTGATAAGTAAAAAAGGAAGCCAATAGCTTCCTTTTTTACTTTATAATCGTGATTTTTTATCCTTCTACGTCAAAGTCCTCACCACTATTTCCTCGTTCGCCCTTATTGCGTTCACGTTTCTTTTGTTGATTAAACCTATAGGTAAATGAAAGTGTAAAACTGCGCTCTCTCCATTGAAACTCACTAGTGCTAATAAAGGTTGGCGTTGTTGATTTTGTATTTCGTTTTCTAGAATTAAAGACATCATTTACATTAAATGCAATAGAAGCTTTTTCTTTAAACAAGTCTTTACTAAACGCAATGGTAGTAGAAAACAATCCTTTTGTTAAATTTTGGGCATCTTCACTTGGACCACGATAAAACACAATGGTTTGCCAATCTATATTTGAAGGCAACGTTATTTTATTGTTTAGGCGTATAAACCAACTTAAATTATCAGCATCAAAACTATCACCTTTGTAGTCGCCTCTTGTAATAGATTGAAACAAATTAAAATTTCCATTGAAATTCCATTTTTTGGTTGGTCTATAAGTTACGGTAAATTCAAACCCATAACGATTGTTTGTCGCTAGGTTGATAGGTGTTCTTCTAATGACAGGAATTTCATTGCCTCCAACAATTGCAGTATTGCCCGTATCTTCACTAATAAAAGTAAATACATCTGTAGAATGTGCATAATACATAGAAGAGTTTAGTATTAATTTTCCAAATTTATTTAAGTAACCTAAATCAAATGTATTTGAATAACTTGGATCAATATCCGGGTTTCCTTGAAATAAATTAGTAGCACTGCTTCTAGATGGAAACGGATTGATAAAACGAGAACGCGGCCTACTTATTCGCCTGTTATATCCAAGGGTTATACTTTGGTTTTCTGTTATTTCATAACCCAAATTAACAGTAGGAAACAAGCCAGTATAATTTTTTCTTTCAAAATCACCACTTGTTGCTTGGTCTATAGTAATTCGAGTGGATTCTACCCGTAATCCTAATAAATAAGAAAATTTTTCCTTTATTTTACTTCCATATTGTGAGTAGACAGCATTAACATATTCTCTATATATTAGATTGTTGCTCACATTAGTATCAACAACAAAAACCCCGTTTTTATTAAATGCTAGGGTGTAATCGGTGTCCAAATCATTAAAAGTGCCTCGATACCCTAGCTCAAACTGGCTACTCTCTCCTATTGGCAGTACATAATCACTTTGAAGTAGAATCCTATTTTGTTCATCAATAGTTCTTACAGTTTCTATCTCCTCACTATTTTCAGTGATTAGGGAATTTTCGTCATCATTGCTGTTTTCAAATTTAAAATCGAAGGTAAGTCTATGATCGCTATTATCATTGTATTGCTTGTCAAAATTTATGGCATATTCAACTGTTTTACTATTATCTCTTTCAGGATCAAATCGGAATGAGTTTATGGGAGTGCCATCAATTTCAAGTCCATTTATTTTGTTTGTGGTTTCATTTTGGTTGGTATTATCATTATAGATTATTGACGATGTTAACGAGGCAGAATCTGTAATATACCATTCTAAACCAGAATAAATATTTACTGAATTTCGTTGTCTTTCGAAATTACGCTTTTCCCTTAAAAAAGTACCGTTACTATAATTGGTTTCAGTCAGTGAATTTCCTGGAGATTCTCTATAGGTATATCCTGAGGTATTAAAGAAATTAATAGCTCCTGTTCTGTAATTTATGTTTCCCGAAAGCCCTGCATTTCGTGGATAGCCAACATTGGTGGTTACGGCACCATTTAGTCCTTGCAACTTGCTTCGTCGTAAAATAATGTTTAATATTCCTGCAGTCCCTTGGGCATCATAACGTGCAGAAGGAGAGGTGATTACTTCAACTTTTTCTATGGCTTCGGCAGGAAGCTGGCGTAAGGCATCTGTAGAGTTTAAACCTACCAAACCCGAAGGTTTTCCGTTTATCAATATCCTAACATTGTCATTTCCACGCAAAGACACGTTACCTTCAACATCTACCGAAACCGAAGGAACATTATCGAGTACATCACTAACAGTTCCGCCACTTACGGTCAAGTCTTTTCCAACATTATAAATTTTCTTGTCGAGTTTAATTTCAACTGTGGTACGCTCTGCAACGACTTCAACAGCTTGCAATGCTTCTAAATTTATATCTAAATAAAAAGTACCAATATTTTCATCTTTTGAAATAGCCTTATTTTCAATTTTTTGCGGTTTATATGAGATGTATTCTATGGTAATGTCATAAACACCTTGTTTTACAGGAATATTAAAAAGGCCATTTGAATCTGTAATGCCGCCAGTTTCAATTTTATTTTCACGTTTGTTAAAAAAACTTATGGTGGCGTATTCTAGAGGTTGTTTTGTTTCTTTGTCGATAACTTTTCCTGATATGGTAATATCCTTGTCAAGCTCGATTTTTATGTTTTCTGAAAAGGCAAATCCTGAAAAAAAAGAAGTAAAAAACACTAAAAAAGTAATAAAAAATTTGGTCATGATTATTGTTTGCAATTTAGACTCGCAAAACTAAATAGGGTTTAATGCTGTTTAGTTAAATAAAAGTTAATAAAACGACCCTCTTTTATTAGAGTATTTCTGAAATTTTTTCGGTGGGTCTACCAATTATGGCTTTAGTGCCATTAATTACTATAGGGCGCTCAATAAGTTTGGGGTTCGCAATCATGGCGTTAATAATTTCATTATCACTTAAATCTTTTCCTTTAAACTGTTCTTTCCAAATCGCTTCATTTTTTCTAACCAGTTCAATGGGTTTTATCTCAAGTAAATTGATGATGTTTTTTAAGGTTTCTTTTGAAGGGATTTGTTCTAAATAATTTATTATTTCAAATTTTTTACCCGATTCTTCCAATAGTTGCAATCCCATGCGAGATTTGCTACATCTGTTATTGTGATATATTTTAATCATATTATTTTTGTTACAATGAATTATTTTCTTCCTTTTGCCCCATGGTCATTAAATAGGATTTTAAAAATGGTCTGATATCACCATTCATCACAGCATCTACATTACTTGTTTCATGGCCTGTTCGCACATCTTTCACCAATTTATATGGCTGCATAACGTAATTACGAATTTGACTTCCCCATTCAATTTTCATTTTCCCGGCTTCTATATCATCACGTTGGGCCAATTGTTTTTGTAATTCAATTTCGTACAACTGCGATTTAAGCATTTGTAAGGCTCTAGCTCGGTTGTCATGCTGAGATCTGGTTTCTGAACACGATATTTGAATGCCCGTTGGTTTGTGGGTGAGCTGTACTTTGGTTTCTACTTTATTAACGTTTTGGCCACCGGCGCCACTGGAACGCGCTGTGGTAATTTCAATATCGGCAGGATTTATTTCAATTTCAATGGTATCATCAACTAAGGGATACACGTAAACGGATGCAAAACTTGTATGACGCTTGGCATTACTATCAAAAGGGGAAATTCTAACCAATCGATGCACACCATTTTCGCCTTTTAACCAGCCAAAAGCAAAATCGCCTTCAATTTCAATAGTGACCGTTTTTATACCGGCAACATCGCCTTCCTGAAAGTTAAGTTCTTTAACTTTAAACCCACTTTTTTCAGCATACATCAAATACATGCGCATAAGCATACTGGCCCAATCGCAACTTTCGGTACCACCGGCACCGGCTGTTATTTGCAATACAGCACTTAAACTATCACCCTCATCAGAAAGCATATTTTTAAATTCTATATCTTCTAGAAGGTCTTCTAGTCTTTCATGGTTGGTTTCCACTTCCTCCATTGTAGCTTCGCCTTCTTTAAAGAATTCATATAAAATTTCAAGTTCTTCTAAATAGGTAGTCGCGGTATTATAATCTTCAACCCACTTTTTCTTTTCTCGAAGTGATTTCATGACTAATTCGGCCGCTTTTGAATCATTCCAAAAATCAGGTGCAAAAGTTTGTTCTTCTTCGTTTTGTATTTCTATAAGTTTGGCACCTATGTCAAAGATAGTGCCTAAGTTTGTCAAGGCGGGTTTTAAGGGATTTGATTTGATCAGAAGTTATCATTAAAAATATATTTTGAACAAAAATAGGATTTAAACGAGCATCTGAAAAGATTTAAGAAGATATTTTTATAGATTTATAAGCAAATATTTAGACATGAAAAAAATTGCACTGTACACGTTGTTTATCTTTATTTCTTGCCCTTCATTTTCTCAATTTTTAAAAGATAAAAAAACTGAACCTTATCAAGGTTATTTTAATTTTTATTATGATGAATCGCAAGACAAAATTTACTTGGAAGTTGATAAATTAAATCAGGAATTTCTATATGTCAATTCACTAGCAAGCGGTATTGGTTCTAATGATATTGGATTGGATAGAGGCCAAATAGGTGACAAGCGCATCGTTAAATTTGTAAAGGCAGGCAATAAATTATTGCTTATACAGCCAAACCAAAATTTTAGAGCGATAACAGATAATATGCTTGAAAAGAAAAGTGTTGAACAAGCTTTTGCAAAATCTGTTTTATTTGGATTTAAAATTGAAGAGCAAAATGATAAAAAGTATATTATAGACATTACTCCATTTTTATTGCAAGATACTCAAGGCGTCGCAAATCGATTAAAAGCACAAAATGAAGGGGTTTATAAATTAGATTTAACAAAAAGCTCGCTGTCATTGGAAAGAACAAAAGCATTCCCAAAGAATATTGAATTTGAAGCCCTGTTGACTTTTGAAGGTGAACCAAAGGGGAAAAACATAAGAGGTGTAACACCAACAGCATCTTTGGTAAGCGTTATCCAGCATCATTCTTTTATAGAATTGCCAAATAGCAATTATAAGCCAAGAGCATTTGATCCTAGAAGTGGTTCAATCTATATTTCATATATGGATTATGCCACACCAATTCAAGATCCTATTACAAAACGATATATCATTCGGCATCGCCTAGAAAAGAAAAACCCTGAATTGGCCGTAAGTGAAGCTATAGCACCCATTATATATTACCTTGATCCAGGAACTCCTGAGCCAGTGCGCTCAGCGCTTTTAGAAGGTGTAAGTTGGTGGAATCAAGCGTACGAAGCTATAGGTTTTAAAAATGCTTTTCAAGTAAAAATGTTACCTGCAGATGCAGATCCGATGGATTGTAGATATAATGTTATTCAATGGGTGCATCGATCTACAAGAGGATGGAGTTATGGTGCAAGTGTAGTAGATCCACGAACTGGCGAAATTATAAAAGGGCACGTAAGTTTAGGAAGCTTACGTATTCGTCAAGATTATTTGATTGCTCAGGCCTTACTAAATAAACCTTTTGCAGAGCGAGATGATAATTACAGGCCTATGTTAGAAATGGCTTTGGCACGTATTAGACAACTTGGCGCTCATGAAGTTGGACATACACTTGGTTTTACACATAATTTTGCAGCTAGCACAAATAACGATGCATCTGTAATGGACTATCCACATCCAAATATAACGTTGGAAAATGGTGATATTAGTCTAAATAATTTATATTCCAATGGTATTGGCACTTGGGATAAAGTAACTGTAGCTTATAGTTATTCTCAATTTCAAGACAGTACTAATGAACATCAGGCTTTAAATACTATTTTAGAGGATGCTCAAAATAATGGATTACGTTTTATAACAGATTCCGATGCTAGGGCCGAAGGTGGTGCACATGCTTTTGCACACCTTTGGGATAATGGAAAAAGTGCTTCTAAAGAATTAGAACGCATTTTAGAAGTAAGAGCAAAAGCCATTTCAAATTTTTCGAAAGATAATATTCGTACTAACGAAACGTATTCTGAATTAGAAGACGTTTTTGTGCCGTTATATTTTTTCCATCGGTATCAAACCGAAGCAACTACAAAAGTTGTTGGTGGCTTAGATTATAATTATGCTGTTAAAGGTGATGATGGATTAATAACAAAACCAATTAATGTAGAAGCTCAAAAAAGTGCTTTAAAAGCTATAATTCATGCTTTGTCAGTAGAAACGCTAGCGATTCCTCAAGACAAATTAGACCTGTTTCCACCAAGAGCTTATGGTTATGAAAGAACACGAGAATCTTTTTCAGGACTAACTGGAGTGGCATTTGATGCCTTAAGCGCTGCCTCTACAGCAAGTGATATGACATTGAGTTTGTTACTACATCCACAACGTTGTAATAGATTAATTCAACAAAAAAGTTTAGATACCAATCAGATAGGACTTGAAGAGGTACTTAAAAGTTTGATTGATAATTCATTCAAAAAAACAGATAAGAATTCATATTTAAATGAAGTTCAGCAAATGATAAATGCAAATGTTTTAAAATATATAATGAACCTTGCAGTTTCTGATACTGTTTTTTTACAAGTCAACGCAATAGCAAATGAAGCCATAAATCAAGTAGCACAACTATTAAATGCTACAAAATCGAACACTGTTTATGTGGCGCAATATGAAAGGTTAATAAAGGATTTTAAAGACCATCCTGAAAAATTTAAATTAGAAAATTCACCAAAAATTCCAGATGGTTCGCCTATTGGAACAGATAAATGTTTCTATAATTGAAATAAACCACTATGGATTGGAAATCATAGTTTTAATTGGCAGACTGAAAGTCTGCTTCGTGAAATGACTCGTGAAATTCAAAACACAGCACACCATTAATTCGTGCATTCGTGGCCAAAACGTTTATAGAAACTATAACTGCAATAAAATTGCAGGGTTTTAACCTTTAACTTGAAAATAACTTGAAATGATTATAGATTTAAGAAGCGATACAGTAACTAAGCCAACTGCTGAAATGTTAGAGACCATGTTGCAGGCTAAAGTTGGTGACGACGTATTTAGTGAAGACCCTACCGTTAATGCTTTAGAAGAGCGACTTGCAAGCATGTTTGGAAAATCAAGAGCCTTGTTTTTCCCATCAGGAACCATGGCCAATCAAACCGCCATTAAATTGCATACCAATCCAGGAGAACAAGTAATATGCGATAAATATGCGCATATTTATAATTATGAATCTGGTGGGGCCTCCTTTAACAGTGGCGTGTCATGCAGACTTTTAGATGGAAGCAGAGGCATGTTTACAGCGAATCAAGTTATAGAAGCCATTAATCCGGATGCCTTTTATTATAGTCGGACAAGCTTGGTGGAAATTGAAAACACAACGAATAAAGGTGGAGGAGCTTGTTGGGATTTCAATGAGATTTTAAAAATCAAAGAGATTTGCGAGGCCCATCATTTAGGATTTCATTTGGATGGCGCGCGTATTTGGAATGCCTTAGTGGTCAAAAATGAAACTCCAAAACAATACGGAAACGTGTTTAATACCATTTCGGTGTGTTTAAGTAAAGGATTGGGATGTCCCATAGGCTCTGTTTTAATTGGAGATGCTGATATCATGGAAAATGCTATTCGCATTAGGAAAATATTTGGAGGCAATATGCGCCAAGTGGGATATTTGGCAGCAGCTGGTTTATATGCTCTAGACAATAACATTGATAGGTTAGAAAAAGACCATAAAAAAGCCAAAGAAATTGGAAAGCTTTTAGAATCTTTGTCCTATATCAAAACTGTTGAATCTGTTGAAACCAATATTGTTGTTTTTGAAGTAAATAGCGATATTAAAGAAACTGAGTTTGTTCAAAAACTTAAGGAAAACAATATATTAATTATAGGAATGGGCAGCAATAAACTAAGAATAGTAACCCATCTAGATTATACTGAAGCAATGCATGACAAAGTACAGGACATTTTAAAATCTTTATATTAAAAAAACATAACTCATTTTACTTGAACAGATCTAAACCCGGGATATTTGGCAAGCCATCTTTTGCAACGGCTGATAGTTCTGCATCATTGACTTTAGTCGCTTTTTCTATGGCTTTATTAAGGGTTAAAATCAAATAATCCTCAAGTTGTTCCTTGTTGTTAAGTAACTCTTCATCAATAGAAATTGATTTTACCGCTCTATTGGCCGTTAAGGTAATTTTAATTTTACCATTGTTACTGATTTCATCTATTAATATCGTGTCTAAACGTTTTTTTGTGTCTTCAACTTTCCTTTGGGCTTCTTTCAGTTTACCCATCATAGTCATCATATCTCCAAACATATTTTTAAATTTTTTAATTCCCTACAAAATTATTTAATTTTTATATTTTTGACCTCTTGTTTCATAGATTAAATAGACTTTCATTGAAAAATATATTTCACCCCCCAATAGCAAAAAAAATATCAAAAGAGCTAATCATTCATAATCATGTTAGAATTGATGATTATTATTGGTTAAATGATAAAGAAAATCCAGAAGTTATCGATTATTTAAATGCCGAAAATGCTTATACAAAACAGATGATGGCACATACGGAAGATTTTCAAAAAACGCTGTTTGAAGAGATGAAAAGTAGAATTAAGGAAGATGATACAACGGTTCCTTTTAAGTTAAATGGGTATTGGTATATTACACGATATGAAAAGGGAAGAGATTATCCTGTTTATAGTCGTAGAAAAGGTTCATTGGCAGCCCAAGATGAAGTTTTGTTTGACTGTAATGATATGGCAAAAGACTTTTCGTATTTCAATTTAGGAGGTATTGCCATTAGCCCAGATAATACATTAGCCTGTTTTTCAACAGATACAGTAAGCCGAAGACAATACACGATACAAATCAAAAATTTAGTTACAGGAGAAATTTATCCCGATAAAATTTTGAATACCACCGGCAGTGGAACCTGGGCCAATGATAATATGACTTTGTTTTATTCCTTAAAAGATGAAGTCACCTTAAGATCGCATAATATAGTTAAACATAAGCTGCATACAGATACCAACCAAGATGTGTTGGTTTTTCATGAGAAGGATGACGCTTTTAACACCTTTGTTTATAAAACAAAATCAAAAAAATATATCATAATAGGGTCTTCAAGTACCTTGACCTCAGAATATAGATTTTTAAATGCAGATACGCCTGATGCCGAATTTAAGGTATTTCAAAATCGAATTCGCGAGTTGGATTATAGTATAGCTCATTATGATGATCACTTTTATGTGATCGCTAACAGTGAGGGCGCTACCAATTTTAAGTTATTAAAAGTAAATGAGAATAAAACACAAAAAGAGTTTTGGGAAGAAGTTTTGCCTCATAGAGACCATGTTCTCATTGAAGATATTGAGATTTTTAAAGACTTTTTAGTCGTTAATGAACGTGAAAACGGATTAAATAATTTGCGGATTATCAGTTGGGATGGAAAGGAAGATTATTACTTGCCGTTTAGCTGCGAAACCTATACTGCGTATATTGGTAATAACCCGGATTTTGACAGTGAATTTTTGCGCTATAGTTTTAACTCGTTAACATCACCAAGTGCCGTCATTGACTATAACCTTTATACAAAAGAAAGTGAGATTAAAAAAGAACAAGAAGTATTAGGTAACGATTTTAATAAGAATGATTATGAATCTAAACGTATTTGGGCAACGGCAAGAGATGGCGTAAAGGTTCCTATATCAATAGTTTATAAAAAAGGATTGATATTAAATGGTAAAAACCCATTGTTACTGTATGCTTACGGGTCTTATGGCTCAACCATAGATCCGTCTTTTTCATCTATCCGATTAAGTCTTTTAAATAGAGGCTTCATTTATGCTATTGCACATGTTAGAGGATGCGAATATCTTGGTAGACAGTGGTATGAAAAAGGTAAATTATTGTTTAAATTAAATACATTTCATGATTTCATTGATTGTTCAAAATATCTTATTGGTCAAAAATACACATCCAACAAACATCTCTATGCGTATGGTGGTTCCGCAGGAGGATTGTTAATGGGAGCCATAATAAACATGAATCCGGAATTATATAATGGGATATTGGCAGCAGTTCCCTTTGTTGATGTTGTTACCACCATGTTAGACACTACTATTCCATTAACAACCGGCGAATATGACGAATGGGGAAATCCAAATGATTTAGAATATTATGATTATATGAAGTCGTATTCACCTTATGATAATATTGAAGAAAAAGAATATCCTAACATGTTAGTTACCACAGGATTATACGATTCTCAAGTGCAATATTGGGAACCAGCTAAATGGGTTGCTAAATTAAGAGACCGTAAGAAAGATTCTAACAAGTTATTATTTCATATCGACATGGAATCGGGTCATGGTGGAGCCTCAGGACGTTTTGAAAGCATTAAAGAAGTGGCTTTAGAATATGCTTTTCTGTTAGATTTAGAAGGAATTCATTGTTAATAAAAAAAAATGTTTTATTTTTGCTTGGTTTTAGGTTACTTTAATTGTTATTAGATTGACGTAGCTCTTAAAAAGCATTTATGAAACACAAAAATCAGGTTTTTGATAATGTCTTGGATTTAGTAGGTAAAACACCACTTATTAAATTAAATAAAATGACCTCTCAACTTAAAGGTAGCTTTTATGCAAAAGTAGAATCCTTTAATCCGGGTCACTCTTCAAAAGACAGAATAGCACTTTACATTATTGAACAAGCAGAAAAACAAGGTATTTTAACTCCAGGGGATACTATTATAGAAACCACCTCGGGCAATACTGGTTTTAGTATTGCAATGGTAAGTATCATTAAAGGCTATGATTGCGTATTGGCTGTAAGCTCAAAATCATCAGCAGATAAAATAGACATGTTAAAAACCATGGGAGCCAAGGTTTATGTGTGCCCTGCCCATGTTAGTGCAGACGATCCAAGGTCGTATTATCAAGTTGCAAAGCGGTTGCACGAAGAGATAAAAGGTTCAGTATATATTAATCAATATTTTAATCAATTAAATATTGATGCCCATTATAATTCTACCGGTCCTGAAATTTGGAAACAAACAGAAGGTAAATTAACGCATCTTGTGGCTTGTAGTGGAACAGGTGGTACAATATCTGGAACAGCAAAATATCTAAAAGAACAAAACCCGAATATCAATGTTATTGGTGTTGATGCCTTTGGTTCAGTGATTAAAAAATACCATGAAACGAGAGAGTTTGATGCAGAAGAGATTTATCCATATAGAATTGAAGGTTTAGGTAAAAATTTAATTCCTTCGGCAACAGATTTTGATATGATCGATGAGTTTGTAAAAGTAACCGATGAAGAAAGTGCCCATACTGCTAGATTAATAGCAAAAACAGAAGGGTTGTTTGTAGGGTATACTTCGGGAGCAGCAATGCAGGCGATAAAGCAATTGGGGGAAGAAGATAGATTTAAAAAAGATGATTATGTAGTTGTTATTTTTCCAGATCACGGCTCGCGTTATATGAGTAAAATATACAGTGATAAGTGGATGAGTGAACAAGGCTTTTTCGATAGCGTTAATGCTGAAGCTGCTCAAACGATAGAGTATATAAAATAAAATATATAATAATTTTAAAGAGAGAGATAGTAATTGTTGTTTTAACAGGTTGCTATCTCTTTTTTTATTTTATTAATAATTGGAGTGCAAAAATTATGTACAAACAATATAAATATTTAATTTTGCACGAACTAACTAAAGAAATAAATACTTTCAAGAAACATATATAATCAATAAAGATATTGTATATGCTTAATCTTCTCTTTAGTGGTCATATTGAATTTTTTAATAGCAATAAACATTTATTAAATGAAAGATTTATTTGAAAAGATTTATAAAGATAAAGGGCCGTTAGGAAAGTGGGCTTCACAAGCTGAAGGATATTTTGTGTTTCCGAAATTAGAAGGTCAAATTTCTAACCGAATGAAATTCCAAGGTAAAGACGTTATTACATGGAGTATTAATGATTATTTGGGTTTAGCGAATCATCCAGAAGTTAGAAAAGTTGATGCTGAAGCAGGAATAGCTTATGGATCCGCCTATCCCATGGGAGCTAGAATGATGTCCGGTCACACCGATCTTCATGAAACATTGCAAAACGAATTGGCCGAATTTGTAAACAAAGAAGCCGCATATCTTTTAAATTTTGGATATCAAGGCATGGTCTCTACCATTGATGCTTTAGTAAATAAACATGATATTATTGTGTACGACGTGGATGCCCATGCGTGTATTATAGATGGCGTGCGTTTACATATGGGAAAACGTTTTACCTATAAACACAATGACGTAGAGAGTTTAGAAAAAAACCTTGATAGAGCCACTAAAATGGCAGAGCAAACTGGTGGGGGCATATTAGTTATTTCTGAAGGTGTTTTTGGAATGCGTGGAGAGCAAGGTAAATTGAAAGAAATAGCAGATTTAAAGAAAAAATATAATTTCCGCTTTTTAGTTGATGATGCTCATGGTTTTGGAACTCAAGGTAAAACGGGTGCTGGAACAGGTGAGGAACAAGGAGTGCAAGATGATATTGATGTGTATTTTGCGACATTTGCAAAATCGATGGCCGGAACTGGAGCGTTTATAGCTGCAGATCAAGAAATTATTGATTATTTAAAATACAATTTGCGTTCACAAATGTTTGCAAAATCATTGCAAATGCAATTGGTTGTTGGGGCACGTAAGCGATTGGAAATGCTTAAAACCATGCCAGAGTTAAAAGAGAAACTTTGGGAGAATACAAATGCATTACAAAACGGACTTAAAAAAAGAGGGTTTGATATAGGGACAACACAAAGTTGTGTGACGCCGGTCTATTTAAAAGGCAGTATACCTGAGGCTATGGCCTTAGTGAAAGATTTAAGAGAGAATTTTGGTATTTTCTGTTCAATCGTGGTATATCCTGTAATACCAAAAGGATTGATTTTATTGCGATTAATACCAACAGCAACCCATACTTTAGAGGATGTTCAAATTACTTTGGATGCTTTTGAAGCAATTCGTGCCAGACTAGAAAACGGAACATACAAGCGTCTGTCGGCCGCTGTAATGGCTGCCATGGGTGAATAATAAACCAATAAAGCGAAATAAAGAGACTGTCTAAAAAGTGTGATTTTACATCATTGTGAGTAACGAAGCAATCTGTAAGTTTTCAGTAATCAATCAACAGATTACTTCATACATTCGTAAGGACGATTTATTTTTTATTAAATAAGCTGAGTTAAATGCTCTGTTAAAGACTTTCTACTATACTTTTGTAAACCAACTGGATAAGATTTTAATATTCCAGTTTGATATGTTCTATAATGATTTAACAGAACACTTTTTAGAGCTTTATACTGGGTATAATTAAAGTAGTGCCCGGAATTTGTTTCTTTAATAATCATTTCTACATCCGAATCCTTTGGGCCTATTGCAATGATAGGTCTATTAGAAACCATATACTCAAATAATTTTCCAGGTATAATCCCTTTTGTTTCTTCGGAATCTATTTCAATCAAAATTAATATTTGAGATTTTTTTTGAAATATAATAGCCTCTTTATGTGAAACATAACCAACATTATTTATATGATTACTTAAATTATGTTTTTGAATAGATTCTAATACATCATCACTTAGCGACCCTATAAAATTAAGTTGGAAATCATTGGAAAAATCTTTGTTTTCTTTAATTAAATCACCTAAAACCTGCCATAAAACCGTTGGGTTTCGTTCTGATAGCAAAGACCCAATATGCGATATAGAAAATTTAGTATCCAAATCAACATTGGTCTGAGGTTCGAAATCGTATCCATTTGTGATAACTTCTATCGGCTGATTCGTTATTTTCTGAAACTCGTTCTTGGTTTGATAACTCGTTACAATAATCTGATCAGAACTCGTTAGCACCTGTCTTTCTAATGCTTTGTGTTTTAATTTTGATTTTTCGGTTAGCCTCAAAAATTTATGATACCCAATACGTGTCCATGGATCTCTAAAATCGGCAATCCACTTCACTCCCAGTTGTTCTTTGAGTTGCAGCCCTATCAAATGTAAGCTATGTGGGGGGCCCGTTGTAATAATGACATCAATAGGATTTTTTGAAATATAATTTGAAAGAAAAATCACAGAAGGCTTTACCCAACCTATTCGCGCATCAGGAACAAAAAAGTTTCCTCTTACATAAAGCAGTAGTTTTTCCAAAATACCCTGCTTTTTTTTATGTGAAATAATGCCTTTGCTAATGGTTCTTGATTTATTTTTTGAAAATAAACGAGCCCATCTGTAAGGCTCTGATATTGGGCAACTTAAGATCTTTAAATTTTGTGGAATTTCATTTAATAACGATTCATCAATAATGGGATAATTAGGATTTTCTGGAATATAAACAATAGGCTCTATATTAAATTCAGGGAGGTATTTGACAAATTTCAACCAACGCTGCACACCAGGTCCTCCAGCAGGTGGCCAATAATATGTTATAATAAGCGCTTTTTTACGCACCGTCCAGTCCTTTTTTTCTTATACCAAATACAATTCCCATAACAACTAACAATCCTACTAATATTGAACTTGCCAATGCAATCTTACTTCCAGTTTGAACGACTTTTGGTTCAAATTTGAATTCAATAACATGCTCTCCGGCAGGAATTTCCATGCCGCGTAACACATAATCAACATTGCTATGATTTACAGGTTTGCTATCAATAAAAGCGTGCCATCCATGCGGATAGTAAATTTCTGAAAACACAGCAAACCCTTTATCATCATTCTTAGACTTATACTTTAGATAATTAGGTTGATGCGTTATCAAAGACATAGTTGCCGTTGAATCAACGAGATATTTTGATGTATAGTTTTCTTTATTAATCCATTTGGTATTTATAACAGCCTTTCTTTTTGTATTCAAACTATCTAAAGCTACAATTTCTTCATTTGGTGTTTTAACTATCTTTAATTCTGACACAAACCAAGCAGCACCATTGGCATCTTCATTTGTATATGTAAAAATGGTTCCATCTTTATCTTGAGCAATAATATACTTTGTGTTAAGCATATTAAGTACATTGATGTTGTTTTTTGCTATATAAAAATCAAACAATTCACTATAACGCTTTAATTCGGCAGCATTATACCCATTTAAAGAATTGTGAAAATAAGATGGTTTTGAAGGTCCTGATACTAAGTCAAATACTCTATAAAAGGATGTGTCTTTTAAAATCTCGTTGTCTGCCGCATTAGGTTGAAACGGCCTATTAACTTTAATGGCCGATACAAAATGGTCATCATTCACATAACGTTTATCAACACTCACCATATCAAACAAAATCAAACTGCCAAATAACAGTAACACCCAAGTTTGTTTTAATTTCTTTTTCAGGAATAAGAAGATGGTACTTGCTGAGAGAAGTACTAAAACCAAAGTTCGCATTGTATCTGTAACAAACATGCTTTTACGATCCTCTTTAATAGCATTTATAAAATCCTGTCCATAACTTTGACGATAATATCCATCATTACTGCTAGAAAAATCAAATAATGACGATTTGAACAACAAAAATAACAAGGCTATGCCTCCAGTAATTATTACAGTATATTTTAAAGAATCTAGATGCTCTTTATTATTTTCTGAATTTCTAAAAAGTTTTGAAAGTCCTAATATTGCTAATACAGGAATACATAATTCCATAATTACCTGAATAGAAGTTACTGCCCTAAACTTATTGTAAAGAGGGACATAATCAATAAAAAAATTGGTTAAAAATCCTAGATTCTTTCCATAAGACAGCAATAAAGAGAACATAGTTCCTGCAACCAACCACCATTTTATGCGCCCTTTAACAATAAATAACCCAAAGACAAATAAAAACAAAATAACCGCACCAATATAGGCTGGTGCTTCTACAATGGGCTGGTCTCCCCAATACGTTGGAGAAACTTCTGAACCAGTCAATTTATACGTTGCTGAATTTTTTCCAACATGTTCACTATTACCACCACCCATAAACCTTGGGATATACAAATTAAATGTTTCCCAAAAACCATAACTAAATTGAGTGATATAATCCCTATCTAATCCTGAGGAGATTTCCTTTGGTGTTAAATCGGGGTTAATAGTAAGCTCGCTTTTTCCGCGTGTACTTTCCTTAACATATTCCTGTGTGGCCATTATATTTGTTGCATTTAATGCAATGGCAAGTATGGCGGCTGGAATTAAAACAGCAACAGATTTGAAATACCTTTGTAATTCGTTCTTTTTATAGGCATCAATTAAAAAGGTTATTCCCAAAATAATAACTAATAAAAATAAATAATAAGTCATTTGGAAATGGTTTGCTACAAGCTCTAACCCTAAGGCAATAGTCGTCAATAAAAATCCAAGAATATATTTTCCCTGAAAAGTCAATATGATGCCACTTAACACCAAAGGCATGTAGGCAATGGCATGTGCTTTACTATTATGCCCTACACCAAGAATTATAATCAAATAAGTAGAAAAGCCAAAAGCTATGGCTCCTAAGGCTGCCAATTTAAAATCGACTTTTAAAACTAATAATAAAACATAAAAGCTCAATAAATAGAGAAATAAATAGTCCGCAGGACGAGGCAAGAATCGCAAAGTTAAATCTAAAGACTTAATATAATCATGTGTATATTTTGCCCCTAATTGATAGGTAGGCATGCCTCCAAAGGCACTATTGGTCCAATAGGTTTCTTTTCCTGTTTCAGCCCGAAAATCATTTTGTTGCTTGGACATGCCTATATATTGCATGATATCACTCTGAAAGAGCTTTTTCCCTTTTAGAACTGGACTAAAATATGCTAAAGACAGAATTATGAACCCTACCAAAACCAGCAGGTGCGGTACTACTTTTTTTATTGAAAATTGCATGAAATCGTTTTAAAACCAATGATCGTGAAAATTAATCAATTTCTTCGTAATCAATATAATCCCCAACATCTTTATTTGAAGATTTTGTTTTAGGCATTTTATCAATTGTTATCTCGCCTTCTTTTTTTGGAGGTTCTTGTCGTTGTTGGTTTCCAAATTGACCACCAAAACGTTCTTCAGTTTTTTTTGCAACAAATTTTATAAGAAATGGTGAAAACAATCTAGCTAAAACCTTAATTACATAATAAATAACTAAAATAATCAGTAACGCTCTTAACAACCCTGTGACCGATGCAAATTGCAACATAAAAATATGTTTTTTGCAAAAATACAATTCTATGTGTTTAAAAAAGAAGTAAAAATGATAAAAAAACTATAAAATCTCTATATTTGAAAACCCTTTAACACAAAAAAAATGACTTGCCATACGATTTTATATTTCTATCAAAATCCAAAACCTTTATTATGAAACTTATCAAATCTACCATTTATCTATTATTAGCATTAATCTCTACAAATCTTTATAGCCAGTATACAGATGTTATCAATTCCAACAGACCAGGTGTATCACGAAGTGCCTTTTCGGTCGGGACTAAAGTGGCCCAGTTTGAAATTGGTCCGTATTATTTAAGTGAAAAACGAACACCTATGTTAAAAACCGATGTTTCTGGTTTTGGGGTAGATTTTGCTGCACGGTACGGCTTTCTATTTGAACAATTAGAATTTAATATCGAAGGAACCTATCAAAACGATACTAAAACTTATTTTTCAGGTATTCCTTTTGATCAAAATCGTTCAAACTTTAAAAATCTAACCCTAGGGGCTAAGTATTTAATTTATGACCCCTATAAAAATTCTGAAAACGAAAAACCAAACTTATACAGTTGGAAAGCGAATCATAAGTTTAAATGGAGCTCCTTAATTCCAGCTATTTCAGTCTATGCAGGCGCTAACTATGATACTAAGAATAATCCTTATACAGCGCCAGGAATAGAAGGGTTTAGTCCTAAAATAATGCTTATTTCACAGAACAACTTTAATGGTGGTTGGGTGTTTGTAATAAATTTAATTAAAGATAGAATTGGAACCAATCAATCAGATTTTCAATATATCGTAACTATAACGCATTCCTTTAGTCCGAAATGGGTTGTTTTTGGTGAAACCCAAGGAATACAGAGTGATTTCTATGCGGACAATCTATTTAGGTTTGGGGGCGCTTATCTTTGGGGTAAAGATTTTCAATTAGATAGTGCGGTTACTCTTAACACGAAAGACACACCATCGGTTTTTAGTGTGAATTTTGGGGCCTCGTATAGACTGGATTTTCATAAAGATAAAATAAATAAAAACAGTGATAATGGCACATCGGCAAAAGAAGAAGGAAAAAGAAGATCAAGAGGAAAGAAGAAAACAACTGATGTTATTGAAGATTACAACAAAAAGCATAAACAAAAAACACAAAAGTTTAATTAACATTTCAACATCTCATTTTAGTATGATTACAATAAAAGAAGTGAAAACTAAAAAAGAGTTGAAATCTTTTGTGAAGTTTCCTTTTGAGTTATATAAAGACTCTAACTTTTGGGTTCCCCCTGTTATTGGTCAGGAAATTCAAACATTTAATAAAAAAGAAAATCCCGTATTCAATGATGCTGATGCACGTTTTTTTTTGGCATTTAAAAACAATAAAATCGTAGGTCGGGTCGCTGCCATAATTAATTGGTTGGAAGTAAAAAACCAAAATCAGAAAAAAATGCGTTTTGGATGGTTTGATTTTATAGATGATTTGGATGTGTCGAAGGCTCTTTTAGAGAAAGTTGAACAAATTGGGAAGGAGAATAATCTAGAATATACTGAAGGTCCTGTTGGATTTTCGAATTTAGATAAAGTAGGGGTGATAACAGAAGGGTTTGAAACTATAGCTCCTATGATTACTTGGTACAACTATCCATATTACTCAAAACATTATGAAGCAGCGGGTTATGCCATTGAAAAATCTTATTCAGAAAGCAGGTTTCCATTTTCAAATGTACACCCAGATTTTTTCATAAAGGCACAAGAGTTAATAAAACGGCGGTATCAATTAAAAGCTTTACAGTTTACAAAAACTTCCGAAGTAATGCCTTATGTAGATAAAATGTTTGATTTATTCAATCGATCATATTCTTCTTTATCATCATTTGTGGCGATAACAAATATTCAAAAAGAGTATTTCAAAAAGAAATTTATAAGTTTTGTGAATCCAGAATATATTAAATTCGTCGTGGATAAAGATGATAACTTAATTGGCTTCGCTATTGTGATGCCAGCATTCGCCAAAGCCTTACAAAAAACGAAAGGACAATTATTCCCTTTTGGTTTTATGCATATCCTTGATGCCAAAAAAAACAGTAAAGATGTTATTTTTTATCTAATTGGGATACACCCTGATTATCAAAACAAAGGTGTGCATGCGGTTATTTTTAATGAATATTATAACACATTTACCGAAAAAGGAATTAAGACCTGTTTTAGAACTCCGGAACTAGAAGACAATATTGCCATTCATCAAATCTGGAAACACTTTTCTCCAGAAGTTTATAGAAGGAGAAAAACATTTAGGAAAAATTTGTAATAATTATTAACTTTTTATCAAGCAGTTTGTTATTCATATCATTTAGCATATACATCATAAAGCCAATGTTTAAATCACTTCTGATTTCTCCTTTTAGTTGTGCTTGAGTAAAATCTTGTCTTATTTGTTTTTGCTGCTTAAAGCTCTCAAGCTTAAGGCTTAACATATTGTTATCCGTTTTATATACATCGTTAATAAACTCTTCACTTATTCCTTTAACCTCCTTATATTTAAGTTTAACCAATTTATCTACCTTAATTCTAAAATCATCATCACTTTCCATAATCTCAATGTATCTTTTTATGGAACTTTTGAATAATTGCTCAATTAAAGCTTGTGCTATGGCTTCTTTATTTTTAAAATGCCTATAAAAGCTCATTTTATTAACATTAGCTTTATCACAAATTTCCTCTACTGTGACACGTTTTATACCATGTTTCCAAAAAAGAGTTTTTGAAGCTTTAAGCAATTTGCTTTTGATCTCAGTTAATCCAGACATAGAATAAAAATAGGATACGAATAATTATATATGTTACAAAAAATAGCATAAAATAATCATTTGGGGAACATTATGTTTTCATAATTGTTTTTTTATAAGATTAAGATTGAATATTTTGTTTAGAATGAAGTTGATACTCAAGTTAATCAGGAGTAATTTTGAAAAATGTCTTTATGAAAAATCAGTAAAAGTGATTCTAATTAAAACAACAGGTGATTGAATATTTGAATTGGGTAAAACAAATATTTATTGATATAATTTTATCGGACAACAATAATTCAAAATATAAAACCCTTTTTTCAATGGGTTCAAGAGTTTATTTGTCTAAATTTAAATTTTATCGGACAACAATAATTTCAAAATATGATATTTGTCATGGATGATCAAAATATGTTTCCATTTATATTTTTTACTTAGCAATACATTTATATATTTGCACCTTTAAATGCAAAAATTATAATTGTGGTTGAATAACATATATAGGTTTTTGTTTTTAAAGAGATTATTTTCTATTTATGGTGGCATAGCTCAGCTGGATAGAGCACCTGCCTTCTAAGCAGGCGGTCCTAGGTTCGAATCCTAGTGCCATCACAAAAAGAGGCTGTCTGAAAAGGAGGGCACTGAAAAACGACTTTTTTTTCAGCTATCATTAAAAAAAGCGATTAAATAAAATTAAAGTTTATTTAATCGCTTTTTTTATTCAAATCTACTTGTGATAAGTCATTGCTTCCGTTATTTAAACAATATTTGTTTACCAATTCATTGTGGATAAAAGAAAAATCGATTGATTCATTGATCTTCCTGAGAAGATTATCCTTCGGTACAATTAAATCATATAAATAAGAATATGCACTTAATTGAATTTCTTGCGGCTGTAACAATATACTTAAGTCTTTGTTGATCAGAAGAAAAGACACAAAAAAAAGGAGCAGAAAATGTAATGTTTCCGCTCCTTTTTATTCAGCTTTATGTCAATCTAAAGGAGGCTGAGCCTCGGGGTTTCCACTTTACCTTTCCTGTGGAGAGGTCGGAACTGCCTTTTTCGGCAGTTCTGGGTGAGGCAAAATATAAAATTTCGATCCCGATGACCATCGGGATGAAACTGGCGTAATACCCCTATGGCTTGCCTCGGGGATAGTCAGTTTCAAGAAAATTTTTTTTAAGGGATTTTTTCAGTGCCCTCCTAATAAGCTCGGTTTTTTGTTTTTTAAAAATATTAGAATTTATAATTAAGTTTTGCATAGTAATATGCGCCACCAAAGCCCATTTGTACAGAATCCCAATAGCCTCCACCTTCTGTCCAGTCGTCTTGTTGGTCTGGGTAGATGTTAAAGAGATTATTGCTTCCCACATTAAGTTTTAGGTTATCTGAAATTTTAAGACCTAAATTTAAATCGGCTACGGTTTTTGCTCCATAGGTATCTGTCGCAGCAGCTACTTGTTGACTAAATCCGCCATAATCGGCAGGATTTTCAAACATTTGAAAGTCTAATAATTTAATTTCACTAAAATGAGTAAAAGTTAAGGCAGCATCAAACCTACCTTGTGCATAATTTAAGTTTAAACTCATTTTGTTTTTTGGTGCCGAGGCCAATAAAAAGGCTTTATCACGCTCGCCGAAAAAAGTTTGTTCATCTAAACTACCATTCAAAACTTTATCGATTTTCATTTCGTTAAAGTTTCCTAAAAAAGTGGCTCCTAAAGAGCTGTCGTTACCTAATGAAGTTTTATAGGCTAAAATAACATCTAAACCAGTCGTTTTGGTATCTGCTCCGTTTGCAAAGAATTGAGCGGCTTCAACATTTGGTATTTGTGGTGCATCAAAGTTTCCTGTTAGTACGATTCTGTCTTTAACTTTAATATAATAGCCATCAATTGTTGCTGTGAAATCGCCAAATTTGGCGGTAAATCCTAAAGCGGCATTTAATGCTTTTTCTTCTTTTAATGGGCCAATTCCAAAAGAGGCGGTAACGGGGCTATTATTAGGCGATAATAATGATTCCAAAGCTTGTCCTCCTACAAAATTTGTAAATTTTAAGTTGTAATATATTTGAGCTAAAGAAGGCGCTCTAAACCCTGTACTTATTGAGCCACGGATATTTATATGGTCTGTGGCTTTTAAGCGAGCGGCTAATTTACCATTAATAGTACTACCAAAATCACTATAATTTTCAAAACGGGCTGCTGCACTTAATAAAAAGGCATCAGTAATATCAAATTCCGCATCGGCATAAAGTGAAATATTACTTCTACTTCTATTAACTTCATTTGCTGGGCCATATCCAGGAAATCCTTGTGATCCTCCAGGTCTTAAATCGCCAGTTATCGGGTCAGTTGGTTGTGTTTGGATACTTGGATCTGTAATTAAAATACCAGTATCTGAATAGGTGCCATAGGAGCCTTCTTCTCCAGAAAAAATCATGAAGTTTTCGGTTCTATACTCCGTCCCAAAGGCTAAATTCATACCGCTTAATACATTATCATAATATTTCGAAAAATCAAAATTTACCGTATTCTGACTTAAGCTATGTCCACCAGCATCAAAATCGGTTGGAGATACATCCACCAAAGAAGCGTTCAGGGTTCCTTTTATATAATAATGAAAATTATTTTTTCCATAGGTATTACTGATATCAATTTTCCACCCGCTATCGGTTGTTGTTCTTACGCCAGCTGAAAAAGAGTTATCTACAATTATGGAGGTGATTCTTGGCGTGAAGCCATTTGGGTAGATACTAATAACATTTCTGGCAGTTGGATTGTTTCTCGTAAATGCATAGGCATCTGTATCTCTGTAATTTCTGCCCCCAAAGGCATAAATTTCGGTTTTATCAGAAACAGGCATGGCCAAATTTCCAAAGAAATTGAATCCTTGAATAGAAGCTTCCCCGAAGCCTTTTCTAAAATCAAAAGTAGGGCGTAACGTTTTGTTTTTGCTTAAATATTCAGTGGTAAAATTTGCAAAACCACCTTTACCAACTTCAAAACCATAGTTAGCAGTTACTTTTACAGAACCGCCATCAAAGTTTTTGTCTTTCCCAATGGCATTGCCATCTTTTTTAGTATCTAACCTATAGCCATCTGTATTCCAGACGCCATAGTCATCAGCTTGAAAAGCACTCGTATCAACATCTGCATTGGTACTATAGGCACCATAACTTACACTTCCTGATAATTCATCAATCTCGTCTTTTAGTACAATATTGATAACACCTGCGATAGCATCGGAACCATATTGAGCGGAAGCACCATCTCTTAAAATTTCTATTCTTTTAATAGATGAAGCTGGAATTGCATTTAAATCGGTTCCTGTATTTCCGCGACCTCTTGTTCCGAAAATATTAATTAAAGAGGATTGATGTCTTCGCTTTCCGTTTATTAAAACCAATGTTTGATCGGGCCCCATTCCTCTTAAAGAGGCTGGATCTACGTGATCTGCACCATCCGATCCAGATTGTTTATTGGCATTAAACGAGGGCGCTGCATATTGTAGCATTTCATTTATTTCAACTTTGCCAACTTGAGTAGTAACCTCTGCAACATCAATAACATCAATGGCCACGGCCGTATCGATAGCGGTTCTTTTTGGACTGCGAGACCCAACCAAAACGACTTCATCTAAACTCACACCTTCTTGCATGGTTACGTTTATTGTGGTCTGTTTATTAATGTCCAAAGTAATTGAATCATAACCAACATAACTAAATACAAGCTTGTCTGTGGGGGCGGCGGTGATCGAATATTTTCCGTCAAAATTGGACACAACACCTGTTGTAGATCCTTTTACAATTACGTTTACACCTGCGATAGGTATACCGGTAGCGTCGGTTATTGTTCCAGAAACAGTCTGAGCAATGGAAAAATTAATGCCAAATAATACTAGCATTATGAAGTAAATGTGTTTCATGTTAATTGTTTTTTTGAATTAGTTAATGTTAAAATTAATATAAATTAAGTTATAAAATTCAAAAATGTTGAGAAATAGTCTGTAAAATTTGAAATTCAATGCATATTTATTACCTGTATTTTATCAAAAAAAATAATTTTTATAACTGAACTCATCTTGACTTTTTCTATTTCCTAAAAAATGGTTGAAATTCGCCCATATTTCGTTACTTTTCTTGTGTGTAGCTCTGCTATATACTGCAAAAAGTGCCTCATCTGAACAAATTTCATCTCATTTTCGGTTAAAAACAAAAAGTCAAGATGAGTTCACTAAGTATTTTAAGTTTTTGTTTACAATTGTTTATAAATTCGATGATATAATTGTCGATTTTAAATTAAATTTGCTTGGTGGCAGATATAAATGATTTCTGCTGATTTTTTTTAGTATTGATAATAAATCAATACCCTAACATTGAACTGGTTTTAAACTTTTTTGATTGAATCGAAAAACAGGAATTTTTTGCTCAATTGAAGGCTTTTTTTAACCGCATAGCATCGCTACGGAGTTCAAAAAAGACAAAAAGTGAGTGAAAAATAAAATTTTGTAGACAATTGAAAAAAGTTTAAACCAGTTCATTATAAATCTTAGAAAATAAATGATAAATCCAACTGTTGCCATGAAGAATATTTATGCTATTTTTTTACTTATTTTGATTAGTGGTTGCCGAACAAATTTCCCAGAGCAAGCAAAACATACTAGACAAGAACTTGGCATTAAAATTCCAATACGAGAACATTCGGTTCAATCTGTTTTATGGGTACAACAATCGGGAGAATATAGAGCTTTGTGTTACCAGGCATTTAATTTAGCTAAATATCAATTAGATGACTTACTTTCTAAAAATGAATTTACTGGAAAGCCATTAGCTATTATTACCGATATAGATGAGACCATTTTTAATAACAGTCCGTTTGCTGCTAAACAAATAGAGACCGATAAAGAGTTTAATCAAGACAGTTGGGTTCAATGGGAAAAGTTAGAACAAGCAAAGTCTATTCCAGGGTCTTTAGAATTTTTGAAATATGCCGAATCCAAAGGGGTTCAGGTTTTTTACATCTCTAATATATCGGTACTACAACAAAAAGAAACAATGAATCATCTTAAGAAAATTGGATTTCCGTATGTAGATGAAAAACACATGTTGTTAAAAGATAAAACAAGTGGGAAAGAAGTAAGAAGGCAAATTGTTTCGAAGGAAAATACTATTGTGATGCTTCTTGGAGATACACTTTCAGATTTTTCAGATGTATTTGATGACAAGTCCACAAACGACAGAAATAATCAAGTTGAAAACTTTAGAAAAAAATTCGGAAAAGAATTTATCGTTTTACCAAATCCAACGTATGGCGATTGGGAAACTAAGGGCATTTATGAAGGTAACTATAAGTGGTCGGCAGTCCAAAAGGACTCGATTAGAAAGGTTAAATTAATTTCTTACTAATTCTTAGCGTTAAACATTTTCATTTCAGATAACGGTTCAAGCGTTTGGTCTTGATCCCAGATTTGCGCATCGTACTTGCTTAACTTGGTATAAGGAACTGTTTTTTCTTCAGTTTGCCTGTTAAACAAATCGTTAGATATTTTAGTGCTCGAAGTAAGTAGTAATTCTTGTTTGGTTATAATAGTACCTTCAACAGTAAAGTTAAAACTGGTTTTGTTTTTTTCTGGACTATTTTCGATAAATTTTAAAGGTCTGCTTACATAAAAATAACGACCTTCTTCATAATTTATATAGTGAGGATGATATTTGTTTATGGAGTCTTTTTGAAATATAATCGTTCCTTTACGCATATTTTCAACATACTTAACGCCTAAAATTAATTTTAAATTTAGCTTTTCACCGCGCTTACCCTCGGCAAATTCAAAATCAACTTTTGTAATTGCATAGGATCCATCTGCGATAAAAAGTGTGCCTGTATATTTTGATTTTGACCGTCTTGGTTTATAATTTATAACATAAATAATATCGTTATTGAAATAAGAAATATCTTGAAAACCATAATCATATAATTTAGGATCTAATAATTTTGCAAGTAGAGAGTTATCATAAAATTGAGAGCGTTTTAATAAATTTTCTGTTTGATGCTTTAAATCCTTTATCTCATATTCATTTTTTTGATGTTCTTTTTTTTCTTCATCCTTGAGAGATAAAGAATCTTCAATTTTAAACAGTCCTGTTTTAAGTTTGTACGTTAAGGTAGTGTCTAAATAGTTAAGGATAACGTGTTGTGCTTTGTTTTGAACCTCTTCAACAGACAGGTTGTTTTTTTGGTCTAAAAGCTCCGTTGCTTTATGTACAATTAATTTAGTTTTTGAGGAGTCGTTAACAAATAAATCGGCTTTAAAATCTTTAAAATGTTTGGTTTTACTATGAATGATGGCTTTTGACAAGGAGTCTAGACTTATGTTAGCAAATTCAAGATTTTTCTTTTTTTCGTTCGACGACTTTTCTACTGTAAATTCTAACTTATCAAAATCCATATATACAGTTTCTCTTGAAAAAAGCTTGTGTTTATATAATTTGTTTTCGTAATTCTCAGAAAGTTTTTGTCTAGCTTTTGCGATAATTGAATCGGCATTAGGCTTTTTGTTGCTAACATAAACGGTATTAAGTTCATTAATTGATTCTTCAAGTAGTATTAGATGGTTCAACGATTTTATCTCTTTAATACTGAGTGATTTATTTTTATATCCTAAACATGAAAATGTGACCGTCATAGTATCAGCGGCATTAATTATGGTAAAAAAACCTTCTTCATTTGAAATGACCCCACTAAACTCTCCTGTTTTTATACTAGCATAAGGAATGGGTTTTTTGTTGTTGATGTCTACTAATTTGGCCGTAATGTTTTGAGAAATTATTGAAGTACAACTAAATAACATGAAGAGTAATGCAATGATATGTTTCATTCGTTATGGTTTTTATAGAATGACGATCACATAGTACTATTGTTACATGCCAAAGTGAGAGATATCCGAAGGTTTTACTTCAAATAATTAATGAATTAATTACATTTGCACTCGCAAAATGGCCCATCCTCAATCCTTTCCAAAGGGAAGGAAGCCAGATGGAAAAAATAAGTATAATTTAAAATTGCCCAAAAAATCCCCTTTCCTTAGGAAAGGGCTAGGGACAGGAATATGAAAGCAGGAATTGTAGGATTACCAAATGTGGGAAAGTCAACCTTATTTAATTGTTTATCAAATGCCAAGGCACAAAGTGCGAACTTTCCGTTTTGTACCATTGAACCAAATATAGGTGTTGTAAATGTGCCTGACAAACGTTTAGAAAAACTTGAAGAATTGGTTAATCCTGTAAAAGTGCAACCTGCGACGGTAGAAATAGTTGATATTGCGGGATTGGTAAAAGGGGCCAGTAAAGGCGAAGGTTTAGGAAATCAGTTTTTAGCAAATATTAGGGAAACCGATGCTATTTTACATGTATTGCGTTGCTTTGATAATGACAATATTGTACATGTTGATGGCAATATAGATCCTATTAGAGATAAGGAAACCATCGATATGGAATTACAGTTAAAGGATTTGGAAACTGTCGATAAAAAACTTGAAAAAGTAAAACGTGCTGCTAAAACAGGAAATAAAGAAGCTCAAAAAGAAGAAGCGGTTTTATTAAAAATTAAATCGGGGCTTGAAGCTGGAATCTCTGTTAGAGCTTTGGAATTTAGCGAAGATGATTATAAAGATTATGTAAAACCATCTCAGTTAATCACAGAAAAACCGGTGATGTATGTCTGTAATGTTGATGAAGGCTCTGCCGTTTCTGGAAATGCCTATGTTGATTTGGTAAAGGAAGCTGTTAAAGATGAAAATGCAGAAGTATTGGTTTTGGCAGTAGGTACTGAAGCCGATATTAATGAATTGGAAGATTACGAAGAACGCCAAATGTTTCTGCAAGATATCGGTTTAGATGAAGCTGGATCGGCAAAGTTGATTCGGGCAGCTTATAAATTGCTAAAGCAACAAACCTATTTTACAGCAGGCGTTAAAGAAGTACGAGCTTGGACTATTGATGTGGGAGCAACGGCTCCGCAAGCAGCAGGGGTTATTCATACCGATTTTGAAAAAGGATTTATTAGGGCAGAAGTTATCGGTTATGATGATTTTGCTTCGTATGGTAGCGAAGCCAAGGTAAAGGAAGCTGGTAAAATGCGTGTCGAAGGAAAGAATTATATTGTTAAAGATGGTGATGTCATGCATTTTTTATTCAACGTCTAAATATTTGGGTTTAAACATATTATAATTGTTCAAAACAGATAATTATAAAAATGATAGTCCAAAATGTGATTTTATCCATGTTTTATTAAACGCAATTGAATGTCCATAATTTGTCATAAGTCTGAAAATATAATAATTTTGTCATTCCGACAAAGGAGGAACCGCATTGATTTTCAATAGATCCTTCATTTCGTTTCACTCCATTCTGAATGACAAAAATGGTATTATGAATGAATACGGACATTCAAAAACGCAATATATTATCCTAGATAAGGATATGTTTTTGAATTTTTAATTGCCATAATATTGCTACGGATGTACCATGGTTTTGGCAGCCATCTTTTTTCGATGAACAATTAACTTTTGTTCAATTATTAGGTGCGATTACAGTTATAATTAGAATTTCATTAGTATCTTTAAACAAGAAAAAACAATCATATTATACCGTTTAACGATTAAGAAATAATGTTCTCAACAAGATTAATTTTTTATTGTTAATTATTTTGTATGAAGGCAGTTTCATTTTTTAATTCGTTATATTATATTAGCGTCCTATCTTAAAATTTTACTCAAATTCTATGACTGAACAATCCAATTATACTGAAGATAATATACGCTCGCTTGACTGGAAAGAGCATATCCGTATGCGTCCAGGAATGTATATTGGTAAATTGGGTGATGGGTCTTCTCCAGATGATGGAATTTACATTCTATTAAAAGAAGTTTTAGACAATTCTATTGATGAGTACGTTATGGGAGCTGGCAAGACCATTGAGGTATCTATTCAAGGCGAAAAAGTAACCGTTAGGGATTACGGTCGTGGAATTCCTCTTGGGAAGGTTGTGGATGTAGTATCTAAAATGAATACAGGTGGGAAGTATGATTCAAAGGCATTTAAGAAATCTGTGGGTTTAAATGGCGTTGGTACAAAAGCCGTCAATGCATTATCTTCATTTTTTAGGGTAGAATCCACACGTGATAATAAATCGGCTTCGGCTGAATTTGAACAAGGAAATCTAACCAACCAAGACTTGTTGGATGATTCTTCCAGACGAAAAGGAACAAAAGTATCCTTTATTCCTGATGAGATTATTTTTAAGCATTACAAGTACAGAAATGAGTACGTTATTAAAATGCTTAAAAATTATGTATATCTAAATACCGGTTTAACCATTATTTTCAATGGGGAAAAGTATTTTAGCGAAAATGGTTTAAAAGATTTGTTGTCTGAAAACATTAGTGAATCCGATATGTTGTATCCTATAATTCATCTAAAAGGGCATGATATTGAAGTCGCTTTAACACATAGTAAAACCCAATATAGTGAGGAATATCATTCCTTTGTTAACGGTCAGAACACCACACAAGGTGGTACGCATTTGTTAGCTTTTAGAGAAGCTTTAGTAAGAACTATTAGAGAGTTTTATGGTAAAAACTACGATGCTGCCGATGTTAGAAAATCGGTGGTTTCTGCAATCTCCATAAAAGTAATGGAACCTGTTTTTGAAAGTCAGACAAAGACCAAGTTAGGATCCACGGATATGGGTGGCGATTTACCAACGGTTAGAACCTATATTAATGATTTTGTAAAAACATACCTCGATAATTACCTGCATAAAAATCCAGAATCTGCAGAAAAAATACAACGTAAAATTCTGCAAGCAGAACATGAACGGAAAGAGCTTTCAGGTATTAGGAAATTAGCTAAAGACCGAGCTAAAAAAGCAAGCCTTCACAATAAAAAATTACGGGACTGCCGTGTTCATTTTGGCGATATTAAAAATGAACGCAATTTAGAGTCAACTTTATTTATTACAGAAGGTGATTCGGCTTCTGGAAGTATCACAAAATCGCGCGATGTTAATACGCAAGCAGTTTTCAGTTTAAAAGGGAAACCTTTAAATTCGTATGGATTAAGCAAGAAAATTGTTTATGAAAATGAAGAGTTTAATTTGTTGCAAGCGGCTCTAAATATTGAAGAATCTATAGAGGATTTACGTTATAATAATATCGTAATAGCCACCGATGCCGATGTAGATGGGATGCATATAAGATTATTACTAATCACCTTCTTTCTTCAATTTTTTCCTGAAATAATAAAAGAAGGACATCTGTATATTTTGCAAACCCCGTTGTTTAGGGTTCGAAATAAAAAGGAGACTATTTATTGCTATTCAGAGCAGGAGCGAAGAGACGCTATTGAAAAATTAAAGCCTAAGCCGGAAATCACCAGGTTTAAGGGGTTAGGTGAAATATCTCCAGATGAATTTAAAAATTTCATCGGTGAGAGTATTCGTTTAGATCCTATCATGTTAGATAAAGATTTATCCATTGAAGAGTTGCTGCAATTTTACATGGGTAAAAACACACCAGATAGGCAAGAATTTATAATTAACAACCTTAAAGTTGAGTTAGATATTGTTGAAGAAACGTAATTAGTATAGTCATGTTATATCAAGAAGTTAAAGTTAAATTACATAGTCGTTCGAAATCGGTGTTAGATTATCGCGAAAGACAAAAAGCACAAAAAGCCAAAACTAAAAATTCGCTTTATAACAAAAGCAAAACAAAGAATTAATGATTGAGGAAAACGATGAGTTGATAAATCCGGCAGGCGATAATCAAGAAACCATCACCAGAATTTCTGGAATGTATAAAGATTGGTTTTTAGATTATGCATCTTATGTTATTCTGGAGCGTGCAGTACCAGCTATTGAAGATGGTTTTAAACCAGTTCAACGGCGTATTATGCACTCAATGAAGGATTTAGACGATGGTCGTTATAATAAAGTAGCCAATATTGTTGGGCATACTATGCAGTATCACCCACATGGTGATGCCAGTATAGCCGATGCCATGGTACAAATTGGGCAGAAGGATTTGCTTATCGATACACAAGGTAACTGGGGAAATATTTTAACTGGAGATAGTGCTGCAGCTTCCCGTTATATAGAAGCACGTTTATCAAAATTTGCTCTTGATGTGGTCTATAACCCTAAGATTACAGAATGGCAATCATCCTATGACGGTCGTCGTAAGGAACCTGTTAATTTACCGGTTATGTTTCCACTCCTTTTGGCTCAAGGAGGAGAAGGGATAGCAGTTGGGTTATCCACCAAAATATTACCGCATAATTTTATAGAACTTATCGATGCTTCTATAAAGCATCTAAAAGGCAAAACTTTTAAATTATTTCCAGATTTCCCTACAGCGGGTATTATTGATGTTAGCGATTATAAAGATGGTTTGCGAGGTGGTAAAATACGGGTTAGGGCCAAGGTTTCACAGTTAGATAAAAACACTTTAGTCATTACGGAGATCCCTTATGGCACCAACACTACAACCCTTATAGATTCTATTTTAAAGGCCAATGACAAGGGCAAAATCAAAATCAAAAAAATAGAAGACAATACGGCTGCCGATGTTGAGATTTTAGTGCATCTTCCTTCTGGCCTTTCACCGGACAAAACGATTGATGCGTTGTATGCCTTTACCTATTGTGAAAGTTCTATTTCGCCTTTAGGATGCGTTATTGAAGATAACAAACCATTGTTTGTAGGGGTAACCGAAATGTTGAGGCGCTCAACAGATAATACCGTTCTGTTACTTAAGAGCGATTTAGAAATTAAATTAGATGAGTTTGAAGAGCAGTGGCATTTTGCATCTCTAGAACGTATTTTTATAGAAAACAGGATTTATCGAGATATTGAAGAAGAAGAAACTTGGGAGGGTGTTATTCAAGCTATTGATAATGGCCTTAAACCTCACATCAAACATTTAAAACGCGCGATTGCTCAAGAGGATATTGAACGATTAACCGAAATACGAATCAAACGTATTTCAAAATTTGATATTGATAAGGCCCAACAAAAAATTGAAGCTTTAGAAGAGCATATTTCAGAAGTGAAACATCACCTGGCAAATCTTATTGATTATGCTATAGCCTATTTTACACGATTGAAAAAGGATTATGGAAACGGACGCGAACGAAAAACAGAAATTAGAGCCTTTGATGATGTCGATGTGACCAAGGTGGTTATTCGAAACACCAAGTTGTATGTTAACAAGCAAGAAGGGTTTGTTGGCACCTCCTTACGTAAGGATGAATATGTCTGCGATTGTAGTGATATAGACGATATTATTGTCTTTACAAAAGAAGGCAAAATGATGATTACTAAGGTCGATTCAAAAACATTTGTAGGTAAAGATATTATTCATGTTGAGGTTTTTGATAAAAAGGATAGTCGTACCATTTATAATTTAATTTATAAAGATGGGAACAAAGGGCCATCTTATACCAAACGCTTTGCAGTTACTAGTATTACTCGTGATAAAGAATACGATTTAACCAACGGAAGTAAAAGTTCTACATTGCTATATTTCTCAGCAAATCCAAACGGAGAAGCCGAAGTTGTAACCATTATTCTACGACAAGTAGGAAGTATTAAAAAACTTAAATGGGATTTGGATTTTGCCGACATTTTAATAAAAGGGCGAAATTCCAAAGGTAATTTAGTCACCAAAAAGTCTATTAAAAAAATTGAACTTAAAGAGAAAGGCATCTCAACTTTAAAACCCCGTAAAATTTGGTTTGATGATTCGGTTCAACGTCTTAATGTCGATGGTCGAGGCGAATTGATGGGAGAATTTAGAGGCGAAGATAAATTGTTAATCATCACGCAATCTGGAACGGTAAAAACAATTTTGCCAGAACTTACTACGCATTTTGATGCTGACATGATTGTACTTGAAAAATGGATTCCTAAAAAGCCAATTTCGGCAATTTATTACGATGGAGAAAAAGAGCGTTATTTTATAAAACGGTTCTTGATTGAAAATGAAAATAAGGAAGAAATTTTTATTACAGAACACCAAAAATCCCAATTAGAAATTGTGTCTACCGATTGGATTCCAAGAGCAGAAGTGATTTTTGGTAAAGAGCGAGGAAAAGATCAAAAAGATAATCTAGAAGTTAACCTAGAGGAATTTATTGCGATAAAAGGGATAAAAGCGCAAGGAAATCAGTTAACAACCGATAAAGTTAAACAGATTAATTTATTGGATCCAGTGCCTTATGAAGCTCCGGAAGAAGTACACGCCGATGAAATTGAAGTTATTGATGAAGAAACTGTGGATTCACAAGAAACCATCGATTTGCCAAAATCAAAGAATAAAAATCCGGATGAATCTGATAAGGATAATCAAGGACAAACAGCTTTATTTTAGAGTCTTTAAATACCTATGAACAAATTTTTAAAAATATTTGATGGTACTGATATTTGTAGTTGTAGCCAATTTTTGGAAAACCGAACATTAAATTGAATTTACGAAACGCAAAAAACTCGGATTTAGAATTAACATATCGAATTAAAAGCAAGTCGATTAAACCGTATGTGGAAAAAATATGGAGTTGGAATGAACCATATCAAAAAGAAATTCACAAAGCAAAATTTATTGCTTCTGACATAAAAATAATTGAGCATAAAAAACAAGCAGTTGGATATTTAATACTCAAAGACACTGATAACGAAATCTATATAGAAAATTTACTAATAGAAAAGGAATTTCAGAATTTAGGAATTGGAAAAGAGGTTATGCAAAAAATAATCGAAAGAGCCAATTCGGAAAAAAAACTAATTCGATTACAAGTTTTTAAGATAAATATTAAAGCTCAAAGATTTTATAAAAATTTTGGATTTAAAAAAACATCTGAAAAAGAAAATCATATTGGAATGAAAAAAAACTGGATTCAACACCGTATTTTATAAAAAATTACTGGTATTGGCCTTAAACAAACGTGCAATTTTCCATACACAAGCGCGACATTAAAACATCCCTCTTCAATAGTATTTATATTTTATGTACGAACTCATCTTGACTTTTTTTTGTCTTCAATTCTAAAACTTAAAAACTCAAAAAAGAGAGAAAATGCAATGGCAAAGTATAAATAGCCTTTTGGAATAGCACCTACTGTATTTCCAAATATTTTGGTATTGGACAAATGCGCCGCTTCGGTAATTAGCATAAATCCAATTAAAATTAAAAAAGCCAAACCCAATAATTGCATACTGGGATGCGCATCAATAAATTTCCGTATAGGGTTAGCAAAACCAATCATAATAATTATTGAGATAACAACGGCAATTATCATAAGAACCAAATTGTAATTGTGGTTTTCACTTAAACCATTGGTCATTCCCACCGCAGTAAGGATAGAATCTATAGAAAATATAAAATCAATAAGTAAAATTTGTACAATGGCTTGAGACAATGACTTGATTTTTTTTCCTCGCAATTCTTTTTCATCATGATTGGGTAATTCAACTTTCTCATGAATTTCTGAGGTGCTTTTATAAATTAAAAACAAACCACCAACAAACAAAATAATGGCTTGCCAACTTACGCCTATATATAACCAACTTATATCGATGGTGTAAAAAGGTTCTTTTAAACCCACCAAAAATGATACGAACAATAATAAAATAATACGTTGAACCATCGCCAATAATAAACCAATATTTGTGGCTTTACTGCGCTGGTTTTCGGGTAATTTATTCGCTGCAATTGAAATAAAAACAATATTGTCAATTCCTAGAATTATTTCTAGGAACGTAAGGGTTAATAAGGCCATTATGGCGTCACTCGTCAATAAAAAATCCAACATTGTTTTTAATAAAGATTTGCATCAAAATTAATTAAAATTGCAGTAGTAAAATAATTAGTATAAAGGAATTATTGTTGTATAATTTGTTTAGTTCCTCAATAATAATTTCACTGGATATTTTATAATTAAACCACACAATACTTTTGTCTTTTCTAAACCATGTTAATTGACGTTTAGCAAAACGACGTGTGTTTTTTTTTATCTCGGAAACAGCAAAATCAAGTGTCCAAATTCCATCAAAATAATTGAATAGTTCTTTGTATCCAACAGTTTTTAGGGCGTTCAATGATTTATATGGATACAGTTTTTTGGCTTCTTTTAGCAAACCTTCTTCCATCATTATATCCACACGTTGATTTATACGATCATAAATAATGTCTCTATTGGCAGTCAAGCCTATAATGATGGTTTTAAATGGTCGTTTTAATTTTTCCTTATTTAAAAATGATGAATATGGTTTTTGTGTTCCAATACAAATTTCCAGTGCTCGAATAACGCGATGTGGATTATCAATTGCAATTGTGTTATAGGAAGTTTTATCTAATTCCTTTAGCTTATTTTGAAGTGATGCAAGTCCATTTTTTTCTAATTCTTCATTAAGATTTTCTCTAATAGAAGCATTGACTTCAGGAAACTCATCAAGACCTTTTGTTACAGCATCAATGTACAACCCTGAGCCCCCAACCATAATTACAACCTTATAAGTTTTGAAAAGAGTATTTAAGCAGTTTAACGCATCTTTTTCATAGGTGCCTACATTGTAATTGTCTTTTATGGATTTGTGATGAATGAAATGATGTTTAGCTGCAGCTAATTCTTCAGTTGAAGGCGCTGCAGTTCCAATTTGCATTTCTTTGAAAAATTGACGAGAATCGGCTGAAATAATTTCGGTATTAAAATATTGCGCTAACCTTATACTTAATGCCGTTTTACCAATGGCGGTAGGACCAACAATTGAAATGAGGTATTTGTTTTTTGTTTTCAGAAGCTATTTAATAAAAATTATAATATTTCTGCACCACATACATAACAGTATTTTGCTTCGATTCTAACATCGTTTGTTAAGCATTCTGGACAGGTTTTAGTTTCTAAGATGATATCTTTTTCTTTTATAGGTTCTTTTTTTTGAGAAGCAAATTCCGCACTTACAATTCCCGTAGGGATAGCAATAATTCCGTAACCAATAATCATAATCATAGAGGCAATTAATTGTCCAAGTGGAGTTACCGGGGCAATATCCCCATACCCAACTGTTGTTAGTGTTACCACGGCCCAATAAACGCTTATTGGAATACTCGAAAACCCACTATCTTGTTCGCTTTCAACAAGGTACATTACAGTGCCAAGAATGACACAAAGAATGACTACAAAAGAAACAAAAACAGCAATTTTTACTTTACTAGCCTTTAATGCTTTTATAAAATTATTTGATTCGCCCATAAATCGAGCTAATTTTAAAATTCTAAAAACACGCATTAAACGTAATGCTCTTAAAGCCACTAAAGAGTGTGATCCCACTAAAAATAATGATAAATATTTTGGAATGGTTGATAGAAAATCTATTATGCCATAAAAACTAAAAATATATTTTTTAGGACTTGAGTTGGTTATAATTCTTAAAATATATTCTATTGAAAATAAAATAGTAATTATCCATTCTGCAATGTTAAGAAAGCCATGATATTTTACGTCAATACTAGTAACACTTTCAAGCATCACCAATAAAATACTTGCAAGAATTACTACAAGAAGTAAAACATCAAATAATTTTCCAGCAGGAGTGTCTGAATGGTAAATTATTTTATATATTCTAGCTTTCCAATGTTTGTCGAAAATTTTTTTCATTCTATCAAATGTAACAAAAAGATCAGTTACTTTTTCTTTAGTGGCCTTGAACTCAAATTTACTAAAAGATTATGCATTATTGGAGTTATGTTGAATTTGAATAACTTTTAACCTAGAATTCCTCCTCATATAACTCTGAATAATATGCTGTGTGTCTCTATTGTTTTCCATAGGTGTAATAAGAGATTCCAATACCTCGATATTATTGATTTGATAATTTAAATTAAAAAACCCGATGCCCCTAAATATTCCATTTTCGATATAAATGGCACTGTGTTCATCAATATCGCGACCTCGATCTACAATTACCATGTTTTTGTTTTTATAGCTATTTTTATTTAGGAAAGCAGTAACACGGCTATTATAGATTTCCGGTTCTTCCCGTCCTATACAAGCACCATTACATTCTTTTATGCCATACTTAAAACAGGTGCTTTTTGTTTTATAAATACCTGTTAATTTTTGGCACAGATTATATTCTTCAATGGTTTTAAGCATAAAACTTTTAGCGTTCTCTCTATTATTAAACGTGGTAATTGGTTTTTTTCTTCCATCAACTTTATCAATCTTTAGGTTAATGTAATTATCTTCATCAGTAAAACTATAGAGCGCGTGTGTAAAAACAGTGCTTCGTATCGCGCGGTTATAAATGGGTTTGTTTCGTTTTATTTCTTCACTTTCTTTAAGTAAAGCGACCAATTCACTACCAGTTGATTCATAAGTAACAGCAGCTGCTTGAAGTTGTATTTTTTTTGATTTAAGGTTGGTGTTGGTAAAATGCTGATTGATTCGTTTTTTTATATTGTTGCTTTTTCCAATATAAATAATTTCACCATTAGATTTATGAATGTAGTAAACGCCGGTACAAGAAGGTAATTGTTCAATAATATCAATATGTCTTGGTTCTAGTTGGTGTTTTGGATTCAATCGAATGGATTGTTGGATGATTTTTTTTGATGAATCTTTATCCAACAACATTTTAAATAATCTTACCGTGGCTACAGCATCTCCCGAAGCCCGGTGCCTGTCTGTAACTGGAATGCCAAGAGATCGTACTAATTTGCCCAAACTATAAGAGGCCTGATTGGGAATAAGTGTTTTTGCCAATTCAACGGTGCAAAGGGTTTCACGCATAAATTCAAATCCTAATCGTTTAAATTCAGTTACCAGAATTCTGTAATCAAACTGAGAATTATGAGCCACTAAAATGCAACCCTCTGTAATTTCCACAATCCGTTTGGCAACTTCATAAAATTTTGGTGCACTTCGTAGCATGCTACTGTTAATGCCTGTGAGGTTTACCACAAAAGGTTGAATTTCTCGTTCTGGATTAATAAGACTAATAAATTGGTCTGTTATTTTATGGCCATTATATTTATAAATTGCAATTTCTGTAATGCCTTCTTCATTATACTTGCCTCCTGTTGTTTCTATGTCGAGTATTGCGTAAATAAGTTAAAAGTTAAAAGTTAAAAATGTGTTTTTATAGTTCACTGAACACTGCTCACTGAACACTGTATTCCCGTTCTCCAAAGATACTGCTTCCAACCCGAATCATGGTGCTTCCACATGCAATAGCTAATGGATAATCACCACTCATTCCCATGGAAATTATAGTTGGTTTAAAGTTAGAAAATTCAAGTGATTTTAGAGTATCAAATGTGTGTTTTAAAAGATTAAATTCTTTCTTTATTTGAATGGTGTTCTCAGTGAATGTTGCCATGCCCATTACACCTGTTATTCTTATGTTTTTAAGTTCTGAAAAAGCTTGCGATTGTAGTAATGTTACAGCATCATCAGGTGTCATTCCAAATTTAGAATCTTCTAAAGCAATTTTTATTTGAAGTAAACAATCAATAATTCTATCTTGTTTTAAGGCTTGTTTATTAATCTCTTCCAGAAGATTAAGGTTATCAACTCCATGGATTAAAGCCACAAAACAAGCCATATATTTGACTTTGTTTTTTTGAACATGACCAATCATATGCCACTTGATATCTTTTGGCATAACTTCATATTTTGAAGCCATTTCCTGAATTTTATTTTCACCAAAAATGCGTTGTCCCGCATGGTAGGCATCCAAGATATCTGATACAGGTTTTGTTTTAGAAACAGCCACCAATGTTACCTGTTTTGGTAGTTGGGATTTTATATAATTTAAGTTTTTTTGTATTGACATGCTTAATAAATCAAAACTCATAAATAGTAACCCCACTTCGCAGTTTAGGTTCAATAAAGGTGCTTTTTGGCGGCATTGTTAAATCATCGTTGGCAATGGCTTTCATTTCATGTATTGTAATTGGTACCAATCCAAAACCTACGGCAAATTCGCCTTTATCAACTTTACTTTTTATGGTTACTAAATTGTTTTTCCCATAAGAATAGTCTATCCTCTGGTCATTTCGTAAATCGGTAATTCCCAAAAGAGGTTCCAAAATGGTTTTGTATAAAATTTGTGTATCCAGAGCATCTAAAGACGTTTTAAAAGGATAGTTGCTTTTTCTTAAATAGAGGGAATAAAAATGGCCATCCAAATACATGCTAAAATGATGTTTCCCTGTTGGCCTGTATAATTCCTTTCCTCTATTCTCAATGCGAAATGTAGTATCCAATTTAATTAAAAAGGCTTCTTTTGTTAATCCGTTTAAATCTTTCACGAGCCTGTTAAACTCATAAATTTTCAGGTTGGATTCTGGAATTAAATAGCTCATAAAATAATTATAGGGCTCATTTCCAGTATGATTATCATTTTGCGATTTTAAATCTTTTGATAATAAAAAGGAAGAAGCACAGCGATGATGCCCATCGGCAATGTAAACAGTTCCAATAGTTTCAAATTCCTTTTTAATTATATTGATTGTTTTTTCGTTATTTATTACCCATAAATAATGTGTGTCTCTATATGTGGTCGTAAATTCAAATTCTGCTCTATCTTTTTGAGTTTCGTTTATAATAGACTGAATTGTTTCATTATCGGGATAGGTAAGAAGCACCGGCTCCGCATTAAATCCTACCGTCTTTAAATAATCTTTAAAAATACGTTCGCGGTATTCAATTGTGTCTTCATGTTTTTTTATGATATTGCACTCATAATCTTCGGTACTTGTTGCAGCTATTATACCCGAAAACGCATAACCATCTCTATTCACAATTTTGTAAACATAATAGCTTGCCATTTTATCCTGCATAAATACACCATCTTCCCTAAATTCCAAATACCGATTTTTAACTAAGTTGTATCGCTCTTTTCCCGATATAGTTTTTTGATAGCGATAGCCCGGATTTACAACATGTAAAAATGAATATGGATTATGATCCAATCGGGCTTCACGTTCTGCTTGTGTGTAGCTTTGGTACGATCTTGACGCAACAAGACTTACTTTATCACGTGTGGGACGAACTGCTTTAAACGGAATTATTTGAGCCATATTTCAGTATTCAATGTTCAGTGTTCAGTGTTCAGTGTTCGGTTTTGGTGCTTAGTTTATTATAATTATGATTTACTTGAACCGAATTTTTCCGGATTTAAAATCATGTAGTTTATTAGTTTGCCTACTTCAATGCTTTCGTTTGTAAGTTCTTCAAATTTTTCTTTGTTTATGTAATTGCAAGCCTTCGCAAATTCTAACCAAGTTTGGGTTTCTGAATTTTCAGCATCACAATCTGTAAGTTTACTTAAAAAATGTTTAGGATATAAACGTTTTCGATAAGCTTCTGCCATGTTGGCACAAACACTTCTTGAAGAACGTCTTACTTGGTCAGTTAGAGAATAAGTTGCTTCTTTTGGAAAAGATTTTGAAAGGTTAAATAGTTTCATGGACAACTCAAATCCTTTTCTGTATGCTAATAAATCTTGAAATCTCATAATTGTATTATCACTTTTTACTGAACACTGCCCACCGTTTACTTTAGAAATTGCTTCGCAATTTTTTCTGCTTTCTTACTTTCCGAATAATCATAAAAGCCTTCACCGGATTTTATACCTAATTTCCCTGCTCTCACCATATTGACCAATAATGGACATGGGGCATATTTTGGATTTTTAAACCCTTCATACATAACATTTAATATGGACAGACAAACGTCTAATCCAATAAAATCGGCCAATTGTAAAGGTCCCATTGGATGAGCCATACCAAGTTTCATTACAGTGTCAATTTCATGGATACCAGCTACACCATTATAAAGGGTTTCTATAGATTCATTAAGCATTGGCATAAGTATGCGATTTGCTACAAAACCTGGATAATCATTGACTTCAACAGGAATTTTTCCTAGAGTTTTAGATAATTCCATGATGGTTTTGGTCACCTCATCACTTGTGTTGTATCCCCTAATAATCTCTACCAGTTTCATAATGGGCACAGGATTCATAAAGTGCATTCCAATAACAGAATCTGGTCTTTTAGTTACAGACCCAATTTGAGTAATTGAAATAGAGGACGTATTGGTAGCAAGAATAGTTCCCTCAGGACACGCGTCATCAAGTTGTCTGAAAATATTTAGTTTTAAATCTACATTTTCAGTTGCTGCTTCCACCACCAAACTGGCATATTCAACGCCTTCAGTAATGTTGGTAAAGGTTGTAATATTAGATAAGGTCTCTGTTTTTTGTGCTTCCGTAACGATCTCCTTACTAACCATTCTATCCAGATTTTTGGTAATGGTTTCGATCCCTTTTTTTAGGGCATGTTCGCTTACATCAATAAGTTGTACTCTAAATCCGTTTTGAGCAAACGTATGCGCAATACCATTTCCCATGGTTCCAGCACCAATAACGGCTACGTTTTTCATTTTATAATTTTATTTAAAACCATTTATAATTTGAGTTGCAACACGCAAGGCTTCTGTACCATCATGCAGTGTTACTACAGGTTTTGTGTTATTATTTATGGCATTTGCGAAGGATTCCAATTCATCGAGAATGGCATTGTTACTAGCAATAGTAGGATTATCAAAATAAATCTGTTTTTTAATGCCTTCTGCATTCTGAAGTACCATATCAAAATCTCCAGGGTTTTCTGGAGCATCTTTCATTTTAACAACTTCACATCTCTTTTCTAAAAAATCAACCGAAATATAAGCGTCTTTTTGAAAGAACCGCGATTTGCGCATATTTTTTAAGGAGATTCTACTTGCTGTTAAATTTGCCACACAACCATTTTCAAACTCAATTCGTGCATTGGCAATATCGGGGGTATCACTTATAACCGCAACGCCACTTGCCGAAATATGCTTTACTTTGGATTTAACAACACTTAAAATAATATCAATATCATGAATCATTAAATCTAAAACCACAGGCACATCGGTACCACGTGGATTAAATTCAGCCAATCGGTGCGTTTCAATAAACATGGGTGCATGAATATCATTTTTTACCGCAGTAAATGCCGGATTAAACCGTTCAACATGGCCAACTTGTCCTTTTACATGATTTGCTGCCAATAATGCCCGAATTTCTTCCGCTTCTTCTACTGTATTGGTAATCGGTTTTTCAATAAAAATATGCTTCCCTTTTGCAATGGCTTGTAAGGCACAATCATAATGAGAAAGCGTAGGAGTAACTATATCAACCACATCAACAGCATTAATTAAATCTTCTATGGAATGAAAGAATTTATATCCAAATTCTGCTTCTACTTTTTTGCCATTTTCAGAATCGGCATCATGAAATCCTATTAACGTATATTTTTCAGATTGATTGAGAAGTCTTAAATGGATTTTCCCAAGGTGACCAGCACCAAGAACACCAGCTTTTAGCATTTTTTTTAGGTTTTCAACAAAAATAGCATATTTAACGCATGATATTCATAATAATCTTTTAAAATTTTCTCTTTTGGTTATGAAAAATTAATAGGAAATAAATTGGATTTAGCTAAAATGTTTGACTAATTTTAGACTTGAAAAGAAGACGCACATTGAAAGATACATTTAAGCATAAAGGATTACGACAACAGTTAGTTAATGTAATAAAAGCCAAAGGAATACAAGACGAACATGTATTAAAGGCCATAGGAAAGGTGCCTCGGCATTTGTTTATGGACTCTGGGTTTTTAGATCATGCCTATCAAGATAAAGCGTTTCCCATTGCGGCCGATCAAACGATTTCACAACCGTATACTGTCGCATTCCAAACAGAATTATTGCAAGTTAAAAAGGGAGATAAAATTCTTGAAATAGGAACTGGAAGTGGCTATCAAACCGCTGTTCTGTGCGAATTGGGAGCTAAAGTTTATAGTGTGGAACGGCAGTTGGAGCTATTTAGAAAAACGAGTGTTTTTCTGCCAAAATTAGGCTATCGTGCTAAAAAACTTATTTTTGGTGATGGCTATAAAGGGCTAAAAGAAGAGGCGCCTTTTGACAGTGTTATTGTGACTGCTGGTGCACCATTTGTGCCTAAACCTTTATTAAATCAGTTGAAAATAGGAGGTAGGTTGGTAATTCCAGTTGGTGACCAAGTTCAAGTCATGACGTTGTTTATTAGAAAGGGTGCCAAAGAATTTGAACAACATGAATATGGTGAGTTTCGTTTTGTGCCTTTATTAGAGGATAAAAATTAAAAGAATTTCAATCCAAATAAAATGGCATCGCTTTGAAACCCGCTTTGGTATGAGCGTACATAATCTAAACGTAAGAACCTGAACTTGCCCCATCCTATATTGTCAATACCAATAGTATATTCTTGATAAGGAACATTGTTTGGAGTTGATAAGGCATGACCTCCAATAATTAAGTTAAAATTGAGCTTATTTAAAAGTGGTATTTTTCCTAAGAGGAAACCATTAAAATCATGTTCGGCATGCAACTCTAAATAAGAATCATTAGTACTTAAACTATAATAGGGAGCATTGTTGAACACGTTTAAATATGTGCCTTCTCCAATATGGGTTTGATTGCCGTTAAAGTGTTGGTAGTCCATAAAAGCAATACCATCGGCATTAAAAAACGTACCAGATTTCAGGTTGTACTCAAACCGCCCTTTGTTGCCAATATCAAAACCTTGGGTTAAACGTGCTTTTACCAAATTGAAATTATAGTTGGGGTTTGTGGCTCCAAAACCATTTTCATAACCTACAAATAACACAGGATATTTTTCATTTGGAACGTTAAACTTACCAACTGGATAGCTCATATAGTTTTGGCTAAAATTAATTTTAGCGTAAACAGAGAGTTTTATAATATTATGCGTTTGAAAAGGAGCTATGCCATAGGCAGTTGCATCTAAAGGATTGTTACTGGTGTAAACTCTATTGTCTTGCGGATACCAAGTTTGGTCTGTAGTATTAAAAAGTGGTTTTCTACGTTCATAAGCTAGGGAGGAATTCAACCAAAATCCGTTGAAAAGTTCGCTAGAGAATGAAAATTGCGTAAATGTTTTTTCATAAATTTTCAAATAGTTTTTTTCTGAAAACAATGAAAACCCTGTGTTAAATGAGTTTGAAATAGGCTTACTGGCATTGAACTGTTCGGTAACAACCCCACCAGAGAGAGTTACATAAGGTCTGCTGGTATTGTTGAATTTATAGCTTGCAGTAAGTGAGCCTCTTAATCTGTTATCACTAAACCCGTAATTAAAATTGCTTCTTATTGCCAGTAACTTCTTGTTTTCGACATAACTTTTTCTATAATAAAGATCTACATTGGCATTCCAGCCTTGAACTGTATTGAAATTAATTACCGAAATAGGTGAGATAATTCCAAAATTCCAGTTTTTAAACGTATTGCTATAATTATATCCAGAGATAAGGTTACCCAATTTTAAGGTGTTCTTTTTATGGTCAATAGAATCTAAATAGGTTTTAGATTTTCGTATAACTTGAAGACTGTCCTTTTTAATATAATCTGAAATTTCCTCGTTTGTTAATGGTACGGGACGAACGCTGTTCCAATAGATGGAATCCTTTTTATTGGCTTCATCTGCAAAATACAAAATTTCTTTTCCAAACTTTTTTCTCGAAACTTTTTGATTGAAAACATAATCACTGTAAACGGCTGTAAACCTACCATCGCCTTTTATGCCTAAAATCCCGTAGACAAAATCAAGGTTTTGGGAAATTTTTGCCCAAACAGTATCTTTTTCAGAATACGAAAAACTTTGTTTAAAAGTAAGGCTGTTCATAGAAGGCATGTGTGCTTGTATTCCTGTAACACTTAACTCTAAGGCATAAATGGTCCATTGGTTTTCAACTATATATATGTAGCCAGAAAAAACAGCATCGTTTTTGCGCTTAGGTATTACTTTTATTTTATTTATTAAATGGTCTTTATCATCATAAAATACGCCTTCCAATTTATAGTTGTAATACCCCAGTGCGTTGGTCGCTATAGGTGATAATATTTGTGTGCCAAGTTCTATGGTGTTGTTGTAAAAATCATGGTCAGCATCACTGGCTGTATTAAAACTAAATCCATTATCATTGCCGCTTACTTTTGATGCTGTAATTTTTTCTTTGAGTTTATGGGGTCTTAAAAACTCAATTTTAGAAATGGTTTCAGATAAATAAACAACACCACTTCTGGTAGAGTCTAAATCACCACCTAAATCGCCAATTTCTTGACCTAAAATTTTCTCGGGGGCATTTTTAATTCTTAATAACCCACGAGAATAAAAATTTGCTTTGTAAGATTGGATTTTTTCTAGATTATATTTACGTTTTGCAATAGTTTGCTGGATAATGTTTTTTGCTGGATTTTCATTTGAATTTATAACAACTTCATTTAAGGAGATGTTCTCTTCAGAAAGGGTAACATCAAGAGTATAGGGAAAGCTTTCAATGGTTACTGTTTTTTTTACACTTTTATAACCTAAAAACTGGAATATAATGATGTACGTTTTGGGGTCTGTAATGTTAAGTTCATAATTTCCTTCTTCATTACTTGTGGTGCCATTATAAGTATTTTCAACATAGATATTTACTAACGATAAAGGGGTGTTTTTATCGTCAGTTACATGGCCTTTAATTTGTGAAGCACATTGAAAACCAATACATGTAAAAAAAATAAAGAGTAAAAATCTTGTCATTTATTATGGGATACTATTTGTAAGACAAATTAAAGGTCTCAAACTTAATTATAAAAAGAATGCGTATTGTTATAAAAACAATAAATTATTAAATTTTTTATTGAATGTCCGTATTCATTCATAATACCATTTTTGCCGTTCAGAATGGAGTGAAACGAAATGAAGAATCCATTGAAAACCAATGCGGTTCCTCCTTTGCCGGAATGACAGAATCATTATATTTTCAGACTTATGGCAAATTACGGACATTCAAAAAAATTTCTTACCTATTTCAAGTTGACATTAAAGGGTTTAGTGGTCTAAGGTTAGAGAGTTTGGTTTTGTGCCTTTATTGGAGGACAAAAATTAAATGGTTTTTTTTAATTTCAGAATGGCTTTTAATCTACAGCTAAATATTCAGCAGGTATAGGGTGTTCTTTACTTTCCTGTGCCCAATAAATGTTTATTATCCACCATCGATTACCGTCAAAAAGTAATTGAATACTATTAATACCTCGCATAAAAGGATAGATATCGGTTTCACTTTTAAATGACTCATAGGTGCTAAACACCTGGGTAATATTTCCAAATGTGTTAACGGTTCTAAATAGTTCCTTTTCAAAAAATCCATTTTCCACCAGCCATTTTCCAGAGCTTTTTATATAATCTTCGGGTTTTAAATATCGAACCTTATATTCACCCTTTTCATTTTTTCCCGAAGGAATCAATTTTGCTCCCGGCATAAAAAGATATTGAAAAAGCTTCCAATTTCTTTCTACCCCTTTTTCGCCTGAAATGGTCCTGTATAGAGTCTTAATGGTGCTGTCTAAAGTTTTAACTTTTGACGTGTCTATAGTCTTAATTTGGGTGGTATCGCTTATAGATTTTGCATTCTTTATTTGCGCATTCAAAGATGTTGAAACAAATAAAATAATCAGGATAGAAACTATTTCTTTCATTTTAAACTGGAATGATGTGTTATTTATAAATTTTTTTTATTCGGTCAAGATTACGTTTATTATCGCGGTCTTTGATGGTTTCGCGTTTGTCAAATAATTTTTTTCCTTTAGCTAAGGCAATATTTAGTTTTGCATAACCTTTGTCGTTAATGAATAATTTTAAAGGGATTATTGTGAGTCCTGTATTTTGAACTTCTTTTTGAAGTTTTTTAAGTTCTTTTTTATTCAAAAGTAATTTTCGTTCTGCTTTTGGTCGATGGTTGTAATAGGTGCCGTATGCATATTCTTCAATCGTCATGTTAATTACAAAAAGTTCGCCCTGTTCGTTGAATTCACAAAAGCTTTCAGCAATAGAAGCTTTGCTCTCTCTAATTGATTTAATCTCTGTTCCTGTCAAAACAATTCCAGCAGTATATTTATCAAGGATTTCGTAAAGAAAGCGCGCCTTTTTGTTTTGTATATTGATGTTTTTTTGCATGAACACAAAACTACATAATTTTAAACACTCAACCTTTTATAATTAGTCAGTTTTTGATCTTCCAATTAAGGATTGCCAACATCTTTATTAAAATTTGTTTTTTATTGTCTTGCCATAAAAACATTTGTACTTTTGTTTTTCATTTTTTAAATACAAAGATTTTATGAATTCATATGATGTAGCCATAATTGGTTCAGGACCTGGAGGATATGTTGCTGCGATTAGATGTGCGCAATTAGGGATGAAAACAGCCATTATAGAAAAGTACGCCACACTTGGAGGCACCTGCTTAAATGTGGGCTGTATACCAAGTAAAGCACTATTGGATTCGTCTCACCATTACGATGATGCTATTAAACATTTTGAAGAGCATGGAATCGATGTTCCTGGGGATATTAAAGTGAATTTGAAACAAATGATTGCCCGAAAGCAAGCAGTTGTAGATCAAACAACTGGAGGTATTGACTTTTTGATGAAGAAAAATAAAATTGATGTTTATGAAGGCGTGGGAAGTTTTAAAGATGCAACCCATATTACAATAAAAGGAAAAGAATCGACTGAAATCGAAGCTAAAAATAGTATAATAGCTACGGGAAGCAAACCATCAACCTTACCCTTTATAAAACTGGATAAAGAACGCGTTATTACCAGTACGGAAGCTTTAAAGCTTAAAGAAATTCCTAAACATTTAATTGTTATTGGAGGCGGTGTTATTGGGTTGGAACTTGGTCAAGTGTACAAAAGATTGGGTGCCGAAGTGACCGTTATTGAATTTATGGATAGGATTATACCAACAATGGATTCTGGGCTTTCAAAAGAGCTAAATAAAGTATTTAAAAAGCAAAAGTTTAGTATAAACAGTTCTCATAAAGTAAAATCTGTTGAGCGAAAAGGTAAAGAGGTCATTGTAAAAGCAGATAATAAAAAAGGAGAAGAAGTCGTATTTAAAGGGGATTATTGTTTGGTTTCAGTAGGAAGAAGACCTTATACTGATGGTTTAAAAGCAGACGTTGCTGGAGTTAAGATAACCGACAGAGGACAAATTGAAGTAAATGACCATTTGCAAACATCGGCAAAAAATATTTATGCCATTGGTGATGTGGTTAAAGGGGCGATGCTAGCTCATAAAGCTGAAGAAGAAGGGGTGTTTGTGGCTGAAACCATAGCTGGACAAAAACCACATATTGATTATAATTTAATTCCAGGAGTGGTTTATACATGGCCAGAAGTCGCAAGTGTTGGTAAAACAGAGGAGCAGTTACAAGAATCTAAAGTAGATTATAAGGTGGGTCAGTTCCCAATGCGTGCGTTAGGTAGAAGTAGAGCGAGTATGGATTTAGATGGTTTTGTAAAAATACTAGCCGATAAAAATACTGATGAGATTTTAGGGGTTCATATGATTGGTGCACGTGCTGCCGATATGATTGCAGAAGCCGTTGTTGCCATGGAATATAGGGCTAGTGCTGAGGATATTTCAAGAATGTCCCATGCACATCCAACATTTACAGAAGCGATTAAAGAAGCCGCATTAGCTGCAACTGATAATCGAGCATTGCATATATAATTTTAATCAGTTGTGTCCTAGTAAGACTTAAGACCGCTGCGCTGAAAGACAAAGGACATAAGACTTAATGTGTAAACATTTGAAAATCACGTCAGTTTGATTTAAGTTTTTGACCTCAAAACTGAAAATAGTCTTTAGATCTTTGGCAAGGTGTTATATTTTAAAATTACTCTAATCGCCTACTGCTGTTGCCAAAATCAATATTTATAAAATTATAATCGGACAACAATGAATTTTAATAGAAAATAAAAAAAGTGACGACATTTTTAAAACAGTGTCATTATTTATAAATGGGCAGCCTATTTTAGGACGGCTCATATGATTTATTTAGTCTTTTTTAATAGAATTGGAAATTATTAAATTAGTTATAATTACTAAAAAGGTAATAGTAACAACTGTTTTAGCCATAAAATTATCCAATACCTCTAATACTCCAGTTACAAAAATACCGATGCCTAATAATCCGCAAAGTATTAAAGATTGTTTATCGGTGAGCATAAATTAAATTCCTGTATAATTACTAGGTGTAATACGTTTTAATTCTATTTTTATTGCATCAGTGACATTTAAACTATCAATAAAATTTGAAATGGATGCTTTATTTATCTTTTCATTGGTTCTTGTTAATCCTTTTAAAGCTTCATACGGATTTGGATACCCTTCTCTTCTTAAAATGGTCTGAATGGCTTCTGCGACCACAGCCCAATTATTTTCTAAATCTTCTGCAAATTTAGTTTCGTTTAATAATAATTTATCCAATCCTTTTAAGGTTGATTTAAAAGCAATCAAGGTATGTCCAAAGGGGACTCCAATATTACGCAGCACTGTACTATCTGTCAAATCTCGTTGCAATCTTGAAATTGGTAATTTCCCCGATAAATGTTCAAAAAGCGCATTGGCAATTCCCAAATTACCTTCACTATTTTCAAAATCGATAGGATTAACTTTATGGGGCATCGCAGAACTTCCAATCTCACCGGCTTTTATGGATTGCTTAAAATAATCCATAGACACATACGTCCAAATATCACGATTCAAATCAATAAGAATTGTGTTGATTCGTTTTAAATTGTCAAATTGAGCAGCCATATAATCATAGTGTTCAATTTGAGTGGTTGGAAAAGAATGATGTAAACCTAATGTGTTGTTAATAAATTTAGTTCCAAAAGCTTTCCAATCAATTGCTGGATAGGCCACATGATGTGCATTGTAATTACCGGTGGCTCCACCAAATTTTGCAGCATTTGGTATATTTTTTAACGAGGCGAATTGTTGTTTAAGTCTAACTACAAAAACCTCGATTTCTTTACCAAGTCGCGTTGGAGATGCTGGCTGTCCATGAGTTCTTGCTAGCATTGAAATATCTGTCCAATCGGTTGACAGGCCTATTAACTTTTTAAGAATAATATGGTATTGAGGACTATAAACATTCTCAATGGCCTCTTTAAGACTTAACGGGATAGCCGTATTGTTAATGTCTTGCGATGTTAACCCAAAATGGATAAATTCTTTATATTGTGACAATCCCAAACCCTCAAATTTTTCTTTAATGAAGTATTCAACGGCTTTTACATCGTGATTGGTAACACTTTCAATTTTTTTTATAGCTAAAGCATCTTCCGTAGAGAAATTTTGATAGGTACTTCGCAAATCATTGAAAACATTGGTTGAAATAGGCTTAAGTTGAGGTAGCGGCAGTTCACAAAGGGCTATAAAATATTCAATTTCAACTAAAACACGATATTTTATAAGAGCTTCTTCAGAAAAATAAGCGGCTAACTCATTAACTTTATTTCGGTATCTTCCATCAATTGGAGAGATCGCATTTAACTGTGATAACGACATTGGTTGTTTTGTTTTTAGGAATTTCCAAAGATAGGTATTTGTATGGCGAATTACGAATTACGAATTGCGATTTTTTTAGTGATAAGTTTCACGCCTAAAATAGTTATATTAGTACTAAAATAATAAATTATGAAATCTCTTTATTTAATAGTTGGTTTAATGTTTTCTCAAAGCATATTTTCACAAGTGTATAAAAAATCTGAGCCATTTGCTCATACTTATTCCATTGTGGCCAGAGATTCTGTAACGGGCGATATAGGAGTAGCTGTTCAATCACATTGGTTTAGTGTTGGTAGTGTGGTTACTTATGGTCAAGCAGGCGTTGGAGTAGTCGCGACACAGTCATTTGTCAACCCCAGTTACGGTCCAAAAGGACTGGCCTTAATGGAACAAGGGTTGTCTCCTCAACAAGCATTAAACGATTTATTGGCCAATGATAAAGGTGAGATGTTTAGACAGGTAGCCTTTTTAAATACGAAAGGCGAGGTCGCAACACATACGGGTAGCTCGTGTATTGTAGCGGCAGGACATAAGCAAGGAAAGAATTTTTCGGTACAGGCGAATATGATGTTAAACAATACCGTTTGGGATGCTATGGCACATGCTTTCGAAACCACAAAAGGCGATTTAAGCGACCGAATGATAGAAGCTCTTAAAGCGGCACAAGGAGAGAAGGGAGATATTAGGGGAAGACAATCGGCGGCAATTTTGATAGTGAAAAATAAAGCAACTGGCAATTCGTGGGAAGATATTGTAATGGATTTGCGAGTAGAGGACAATGACGACCCAGTAAAGGAATTAGAGCGATTGGTAAAACTGCACAAGGCTTATAATTTTATGAATCAGGGCGATTTAGCGATGGAAGCAGGTGATTCAAAAAAAGCAGAGAAGTTATATTTAGGAGCTCAAAAAATGTTTCCGGATAATTTGGAAATGAAATATTGGTACGCCATTAATTTATTGAATAACAAAGAATTTGATAAAGCACATCCTATTTTAAAAGAGATTTTTAATCGAGATATAAACTGGAAAACCTTAACTTCTCGATTAATAAAAAATAAGCTTTTAGCAATTTCCGATGAAGAATTACAAAAGGTGTTTAAACTGTAGACATTAAATTTTTGTTGATGTATTTATCTTTTTTAAAATATGTTTGGCTCTAGCTTTAAAGCCAGGACTTTGGTTTTGATAATCTTGTTGTAATATTTGAACCAATTCTGGGTAAACCCATTTATAATCTTTTCCTAATAAAAACAGGGTAGTCATAGCGTAAGCTTTAATAGCTATTTTTCGGTCGCTAATCAGCCAATCAAAACAAACTTCAATAATCTGTTCTCTGTGTTTTTGGAGAAGCATTTTATTCATGGTGTTGTATTGTTTTGAAGTACATTCTTTAGCTATAAATTCACATACTTTTGCAACAGGCCTAATGGTCGAATCATAACGTAACATATTAATATTACTTGTAAAATTGTCTAAGTGTGGTATAATGGCATAAAGGCAGTTGGCACAAACAAATTCAAAAACCCATGCAGCACGACAAGATACTTTATCATTGGTAATAAATACAATATCAAGTAGTTTGGGGAATAAACTTAAATCATCCAGTACAATATTAGCACATTCAAGCCTGCTTTCTCTTGAGGCATCAACCTTTGTTAAAGTATTATATAATTCTTCAAAAGTCATTGAATGATTTTGTTGATTTAGAACTCTAAAAATACTTAAAAGATAGAAATCAAAAAAAAATCCTTTTGTATTTATTGGTTCATTCGAAAAGAATTCCCCGAGGCTTGCCCTGGGATAGTTCGTTTCAAGAAATTCTTTATTTTTGTGATTGCACAATTTTGGTCAATAAAAAGTAGAGGAGACATGGCTATATTGAAGCCAATTTTGCAAAAAACAAATGCGTCAGTTGATAGTGTCTTATAGCTAAATACATGACGAGCAAGAATAAATTAAAATTTAGATACAAAGCTAATGTCATTTAGTATGTATAAAAATCTTATTTGAAGGGAAATCAAATGAAAAAACATCTATTGATTATTGGTTTTGTATGGCCAGAACCTAACAGTTCTGCCGCAGGAAGCCGAATGTTACAGCTAATAAATGTTTTTATCTCTTATAAGTATCAAATCACTTTTGCGAGTACATGCTCAAAAGCAGAGAATGCATTCGATTTAAGTACCATAGGCGTCAATCAAGTTTTTATCGAATTAAATAACTCCAGCTTCGATGTTTTTGTAAAAGAATTAAATCCAGATGTTGTGGTGTTCGATCGTTTTATGGTTGAAGAACAATTTGGCTGGCGGGTTGCAGAACAATGTCCAAATGCCTTAAGAATACTTGATACCGAAGATTTGCATTGCTTAAGAAAAGGACGGCAACTGGCGTTTAAAGATGGAAAGCCATTTGATACATCCTATCTATTTAATGACACAGCAAAACGTGAGTTAGCTGGTATTTATAGAAGTGACTTAAGTTTCATAATTTCAGAAGTTGAAATGGAAATTCTTCAGAATCAATTTAAAATAGAGGCTTCTTTACTATGCTATATACCGTTTATGCAGGCTGAAATTTCAGAAGAAACCATTTCAAAACTACCAAACTTTATTGAGCGTCATAATTTTATAACCATCGGTAATTTTGTTCATCAGCCCAATTATAATGGGCTTTTGTATTTAAAGGATTCTATTTGGCCTTTAATTAAAACACAGTTACCACATGCAGAAATGCATATTTACGGTTCTTATTTAAGTCAAAAAGGACGTCAATTGCACAATGAAAAAGAGGGGTTTTTAATTAAGGGATTTACAAAGGATGTTCATCAGGTTATGCAAACGGCTAAGGTTTGTTTAGCTACTATGAGGTTTGGTGCTGGTTTAAAAGGCAAATTAATTGATGCCATGCAAAATGGGACACCGTGTGTTATGACAAACATTGCGGCCGAAGGCATGTTTGGAAATATGGAACCTAATGGGTTCATTAGCGATAAACCTCAAGAGTTTGCCAATATGGCTGTGAATTTATATAACGACGAGCACTTGTGGAATAGAAGTCGGCAACAAGGATTTGAAGTAATTAATGGTCGTTTTAGTAAAGTTCATTATAAAAATAAATTGATAGATGGAATTCAAGAGATATCAAAGCAATTATCGAATCATCGTCAAAATAATTTTATTGGTCAAATGTTGCAACATCATACATTACAAAGCACGAAGTTTATGAGTAAATGGATAGAGGAGAAGAATGCTAGTAAAATTTAAATACTGGATAATCTTAAATAGAGATAGCTTACTTTTATAAATCTTCAATCTAAAGATTCCCCGAAGCTGAGCCTCGGGGTTTCCACTTTACCTCTCCTGTGGAGAGGTTGGAACTGTCGTTTTCGGAAGTTCCGGGTGAGGCAAAATATAAAATTTCGGTCTCGATGACCATAGGGATGAAACTGGCGTAATACCCCTATGGCTTGCGGGGATAGTCAGTTCCAAGAAATCTTTTATTTAAATTTGTCATTATAATTTAAACCAATAAATCTAAGCCTCCATTTCACTTGGTCTCAAATTTAGTTGAAACTATGTACTTTAGTGCATTTCGCTTTAGCTTCTAAAAATTTTCAGCCACGAATTGCACAAATTGGCACAAATTTGTGTTGTTATATTTTTGGTTTTACTTGAAAGAATTGAAAATTCAAAATAGTTATCAGTTACTTTTTCCTAATTTTGCCGGCTTAAAATAATCCGATGATTTCAGTTGATAATTTAGCAGTAGAGTTTGGTGGACAATCTTTATTTAGTGACGTGTCTTTTACGATCAATGAAAACGACAAAATTGCCTTAATGGGTAAAAATGGTGCAGGAAAATCAACCATGATGAAAATTATTGCAGGTGAACAAAAAGCAACACGGGGGAATGTTCGTTTTCCAAAAGATGCCGTAATCGCTTATCTGCCTCAACATTTATTAACAGAGGATAACTGCACGGTATTTGAGGAAGCTTCAAAAGCCTTCAAACATATTTTTGAGATGCGTGATGAAATGGATCATCTCAATAAGGAGTTGGAGATCAGAACCGATTACGAATCTGATGCTTACATGGCAATCATTTCCAAAGTTTCAGATTTAGGTGAAAAATATTATGCCCTTGAAGACATTAATTATGATGCCGAAGTAGAAAAGGCATTACGGGGGTTAGGCTTTAAACGTGAAGATTTTGACAGACAAACGAGTGAGTTTAGTGGTGGTTACCGTATGCGTATCGAGTTGGTGAAAATTTTATTGCAAAAACCCGATTTAATTTTATTGGATGAGCCCACAAACCATATTGACATCGAATCGGTTATTTGGCTCGAAGATTTTTTAATTAATAAGGCAAAAGCAGTAATGGTAATTTCTCACGATAAAGCCTTTATTGATAATATTACCAATAGAACCATAGAAGTTACAATGGGTCGTATTTACGATTATAAGGCCAATTATTCACATTACTTACAACTTAGAGAAGAAAGAAGAACGCACCAAATTAAAGCCTTTAACGAGCAGCAAAAATTTATTGCCGATACGATGGCGTTTATAGAACGGTTTAAAGGGACTTACTCCAAAACCAATCAAGTGAATTCACGAGAGCGCATGTTGGAAAAATTAGAAATTATTGAGATTGATGAGGTGGATTCTTCAGCTTTAAAGTTGCGTTTTCCTCCGGCACAACGCTCTGGCGATTACCCAGTAACCGTTAAAGACTTGTCAAAATCGTATGGTGGCCATGACGTATTTAAACATGCGAGTATGTCAATTTCTAGAGGCGAAAAAGTATCGTTTGTTGGCAGAAATGGCGAAGGGAAATCAACGATGATTAAAGCGATTATGGGTGAAATTGAAGTTGAAGGAACCTGTCACTTGGGGCATAACGTAAAAGTGGGTTATTTTGCGCAAAACCAGGCATCTTTATTGGATGAAAACCTGACTATATTTCAAACAGTTGATGAAGTGGCCGATGGCGATATACGTACCCAAATCAAGAATATACTTGGGCGTTTTATGTTTAAAGGTGATGATATCGATAAAAAGGTGAGTGTTTTGTCTGGTGGAGAAAAAACACGCTTAGCCATGGTTAAGTTACTTTTGGAGCCAGTAAATTTGTTGATTCTTGATGAGCCAACAAACCATTTAGACTTAAAATCAAAAGATGTTTTAAAAGAAGCCTTATTGTCTTTTGATGGTACGTTGATATTGGTGTCTCACGATCGGGACTTCTTACAGGGCCTCGCTCAAAAAGTGTTTGAGTTTAAAGACCAACGCGTCGTTGAACATTTTGAGACTATAGACGACTTTTTAATTAGAAACCGAATTGAAAATTTAAAACAGATAGATTTAAAGAAGTAGGTTTTTACTGTGTTAATTAGAAAGCTTCACTCTAATAATTAAGAAATTGTAATATAATTACTTAAATACACTAAGTTTGCATAAATATTTTGCCATATGAACACCTCTTTTTTACTTTGGATTATTAAGCATTAATGTCCATAAAAATTAAAGTGAGACAGATTGAACAGTTGTATAATCGTCTCGATAGTGAAATTTCAAGATTTCAATCTCAAACAAATTTACATTGTGTTGCTGGTTGTGGAAAGTGTTGTACTAAACAAGACCTTGAAGCATCACCATTAGAATTTTTACCTTGGGCATTTCATCTTTTTTTAAATGGGCAAGCAGAACACATGCTTACAGAATTAAAGAAGTCGTCTAGCTTAATTTGTAATATATATCAACCACTTTCATTAGTAGATAATAATAATGGCAGTTGTGGGAATTATAAATATCGCGGACTCATTTGTCGTCTTTTTGGGTATGGTGCCACAAAGGATAAATATGGTAAACTTAGATTAGCAACCTGTAAAATTATAAAAGAAGGCCAGTATTTAAATTTAAAAACTGCTGAAGAAGCTATTGTGAATGGACTTCATATACCCATTTTCACAGACTATTATATGACCCTAATTCAAATTGACTTTCGACTTGGGAATGTCATTCTGCCTATCAATCAAGCATTAAAAACAGCAATTGAAGAAGTGTTAACTTATTATTCTTATAGACCACTTCCTGGAGGATTTAAAAACGCATCATAATTGAATTTTAAATTTAGTTGAAAAAATATTTGTTTTTTTAATAAATGTAAAATATATTTGTCATAAAGGAAAAATATTTTTCCTAAATAGAAAATAATTTTGTCAATTTAATTTTATAATTATGAAATGCCCATTAACAATTTGCAAACCAACCGATATGACTAACAGGGCATTCCATCTGACAAATAAAAAACAAATAAATATAAACAGATGAAAAAAGAAAGCTTTTTAGATTGTGAGCGTAAACGGTTCGGTAAACTATTGAATTTTAGGTTGCCAAATAGTTTCTTAAAAATTGGTCTTGCTATTACAGCTTTAAGCATTATTGCTATGTTTATAAGAGGATTTCTATTTGGAGAAGACACCGAATGGCTAAAGTTACTATTGCAGAAAACACTTTTAATCGGAATGCTCATCATGTCTGTTTCCAAAGATAAAATAGAGGATGAAATGACCGTTCAATTGAGAGCCCAATCTTATATGATTGCTTTTATTGTTGGTGTTTTTTATGCTTTAATTATGCCTTATGTTGAATTTGGTGTTTCAAATGTTGTCAATAATGGAGGAGAGGCTTATAAAGACCTAGGTGATTTTCAAGTATTACTGTTTATGCTTTTAATTCAACTCATGTTTTATCATAACTTAAAGCGGTATCGATAATGCAAAATAAAATAAAAATAGAACGGGCTATTTTAAGTATCACGCAAGATGAATTAGCTCATAAAATAGGCGTTTCACGACAAACCATTAATTCCATCGAAGCTAACAGATATGTTCCTTCTACGGTATTGGCATTGAAATTATCTAAACTATTCGGAAAACCAGTTAATGATTTCTTTATTCTAAGTGAAGATGATTAGGATTATACTGTATCTCGTAATTAATATTACAGACAATCATTTGGATATAAATTCAATAAACTGTTTAATTCCCAACGTAGCGGTTTCTGCAATAACAGTTAAATTAGGTTTGCTATTTATGGTTGGTTTTGGGTCTATAAGATATATTGGGATTCCTTCTGGTGAATAGTGCATTAAACTCGCCGCAGGATAGACCTGCATGGACGTTCCAATGATTGCTAATATATCGGCAGTCATGCATATATTAATCGCTGATTCTATCATAGGAACAGCTTCTCCAAACCAAACAATATGTGGTCGCAACTGATAACCGTTTGGGCATGTATCACCTAATTTTATATCGGTTTTCCAATCAATTATGGAAAACTCATCCACAGTATTTCTCGCTTTTAATAGCTCACCATGCAGATGAACTACATGGTTGCTTCCTGCGCGTTCATGCAAATCATCAACGTTTTGGGTAATAATGGAAACTTTAAAATTTTTTTCTAATTTTGCTAAATTAATATGACCTGAATTGGGCTCAACTTCCAATAATTGCCTGCGTCGTTGATTATAAAACTCTAAGACTAGTTCCGGATTATTTTTAAAACCCTGTGGTGTAGCCACTTCCAAAACGTCATGTCCTTCCCACAACCCATTACTATCTCGAAAAGTTTTAAGTCCACTTTCAGCACTCATTCCTGCTCCAGTAAGTATCACTAGATGTTTCATCTGTTTACATTTACTTGTTTTTTATCCCGATAGCTATCGGGAGTCAGATGGAATGCCCTGTTAGTCATATCGGTTGGTTTGCAAATTGT
>TARA_R110002167_G_scaffold366445_1_pt1 | contig 71983 bp, 64 predicted proteins | sample TARA_R110002167 | Tara Oceans TARA_R110002167 (sample SAMEA4398238) | marine metagenome | biome: Polar Biome; feature: [MES] marine water layer (ENVO:01000295) within the mesopelagic zone...; material: water (ENVO:00002006), including particulate matter (ENVO:01000060) such...
TCAAGTTCTTCAGCAGAAACTTCAATATGTTTTAGCATCTCTTTTTCTTCTTGAGGCAATTCCACTTTTGTCATTTTAAAAAGGTTCACCAGACCCATAAGCCTTGCAAGCGGCGCTCTCACAATATGGGATTGCACCCATGAAATTTCTTTCAGTTGCTTATACTGTTTCTCAATCGTTCTTAAATGGATGTATTTTTGCGTCACATCAATGGATAACACCAGTTTAACATCCTCTCCATTAATATTTATATTATTTACGCTTGTCTCTACGGTAATGGTATCACCTTTCTTTTTTTTATGCAGGTGAAGTCCCGAAATTTTTTCACAATAATTTGGCTCTTTTTCTCGTGAGGGTGAGGTGGACTCAACCCTTTCAATCTGAATATCAAAAAAGGATTTTTCAAGAAATTCTTCATACGAAAAGCCGTAACTCCTGATAGCGGCCTCATTAACACTCAAAATATTATTGGTTTTTTGATCTAAAACCCACATTGGAAGTGGATTAAATTGAAAAAGCTCTTTATATCTTACCTCAGACTCCTCTAATTTATTAAAGATTTTCTTTCTTTCAATACTATAAATAACACTCCTATACAAAATCTCAGGATGCAATTCATCCTTTATCAGATAGTCGGACATTCCCAAACCAATTGACTTTAAAGCAAAAGCTTTATTGGTGTAGCCTGTTAATACTATGATTGGCACTTTTGGAGCCCTATTCCTCATGTCCTTAATTAAGGGTTCTCCACTAATATTATCAAGGCTTAAATCTAGTAAAATAACATCGTAATCGTCAAATTTATGATTAAGGGCTTCCTCGTAGGTTGGTGCCCAATCAATATTTGAATAAGGAAATTTTTCCTCTATCGATTCTGAAATTAAAACGAAATCACCTTCGTTATCCTCAATAGTTAAAAAATTAATAACCTCATTAACTGAACTCATCCACTTAAATTTTTGAAGGTAATTCTACTAATGAAAACCAAAAAATTCGTATTCTATTGAGAATTTCCTGGTATCCTCCCGAGCCGAAAGGTTTTACAATATAACTATTTGCATGATTTGAATAGGATTCATTAATATCCCTTTGATTGGATGAAGTGGTTAGCATAATCACCGGCAAACGCTTTAAATCGTCAGAATTCTTGATAAATTTCAAGACTTCTTGACCATTTTTGAAGGGTAAGTTGATATCCAGCAAAACCAAATCGGGAGCTTGGTTACTTCCCAACCTTTGGCATGAATCCAAAAACTCTAAAGCCTCTTTACCATCTTTTGCCAAGCTTATTTGTAAGGGTAAGTCTAATTCTTCCAGAGCTTCTGAAATTAGGAATATATCTCCTTCATTGTCTTCAACCAAAAGAATGTTTAACCTTTCCATAATCTAATTTCTAAATTCTCCCTAGAAATACCCTACCTGTAATTTATGAGGTATCTCTAGACCTCATTAATTTGAATCAAAAATACGTTATTTTTTCCAAAGACACAGAAGAATTGAATATTAATGAACATTATCGCTTTTTTCATAATCAGAATTTTTTGGTAAAATTATTTCGAAAAAGATAAAATTTCTAACAATAACAACAAAATTTTATAGTATTACATGTTTTCATTACCACCCACTATCAAACCTACAACAGCCATAAATCTAAACAATTAATCAAAATACTTACTAATCTTTCCTTAAACTAAACTTCTTCAGAATTTTAGATGGTTGGGATTTAAACCAAAGTTCAAATGCTTGGCTCTATATTAAGCCGTTCCAAATTCTAAATCTGCCAAAAGAATTAATTCATTATTGTAGAGGTAAAATAAAAAAACCTAAACCCTAAGTTTTACATAAAACACACTTCCTTTTCCAATTGTTGATTCTACCCAAATCTGTCCTCCCAATCCTTCTGCAATTCTTTTACATATTGCTAAACCCATACCAGTCCCGCGCTTAATAAAACCATAATCATAACGTTTTAAAACATAAAACACATTTTCTAAATTCTCAATGGGTATACCACGCCCATTATCTCTGACCTCCACCGTGCAGAATTCATCATGGACTATTGCTGAGACCTCTATATTTAGCGATCTGGAAACATCTTTAAACTTAATAGCATTGGCTATCAGATGGTCGAATAATTGAATAAAATATTTATAGTCACCTTTTACTGATGGTAAAGGGGCAATTTTAAGCCCAATTTTTTGCTCAGCAATTTTCTTTGAATTAAGGTGAAGTACTTTCTCAAAAACTTCATCCAAACTCACCCGTTCCTCTTTTCTTTCTAAGCCTGAAAGCTGTGAAAACATAGAAAGATCATTGATAATGGCTTTAATTTTTAGAAAATTATCTAATGTAAGCTGTAAAAAATCTATAGAATTCTGAGATAATTTCCCTTGGTTCTTTCGAATAAAGAGTTCCAAAAACCCTTGACTTTGACGTACAGGCCCTGCCAAGTCATGGGAAGCTACAATAATAAATTGATCCAATTGTTTTTTGGAATGATCTGATTTTAAACGCTCATTTTCAATGATTTGCTTCCCCCTTTCAAGCTCTCTTACCTTATCATCCATGTATTTATATTGCCTTTTAATTAAAAAGAACAATAAGACACCTGTCAACAAAACGTACAAAATGTTGTCTAATTCTTTAATTAAATCAATTGTTTCTCTGCTATAGTCTGCAAGAACATATTCGATGAAATTATTACTCCAGACAATCCAAAATGTGCCAACTACAATATAGATCAATGAAATTTTTAAGCTTGCTTTCATATACATCCACGACATAAAAAACTTTCTTTGTCACCAATTTTGAAGAGAGCAAAATACTAAACTATTCTTACTACCTTAAATATCTAATAAAAAAGTCTCCCATTATTTAAACTTAACTTATTGTAATAAAATGATTTGCTTTCCATTTAACTAAACCTTCACCTTTCAATATAAAAAAAAGAATCCAATGTATTGACTAAAACTTATTTTTCATCACAAAATAAAAACATCCTTTCATTAAAATTTATTACTTTATTAATATGTTAAAATTACCTTCCTAAAAATTTAAGTTTTACTTTTAGGCTGTATTATTTATCAGTAAAATCAGTTTCAAAATGCGTTATCTCCTTTTTAAATTATGCCCATTGTTTTTTTTAATGGGACTATTCAATCAACCGCTTATGGCCCAAAATGACAGCCTAAAAATACTTAGTTATAATATATGGAATGGCTTTGACTGGGGAAAAGACTTGGAAAGAAAAAGAAAAATGACAGCATGGCTAAAAGAGGTAGATGCCGATGTTATAGGTTTTCAAGAACTTAACAACTTTACCGCCGAGGAGCTAAAAGTGTGGGCCAAAGAAATCGGCCATGAGTATTCAGTATTACTGAAAGAAGACGGCTACCCAATAGGGATCACCTCAAAACAACCCATCCAGTTAAAAACAAAAATGCTTGGAGGATTATGGCATGGGATGCTCCATGTAAAAACCTACGGTATCGATTTTATAGTGGTTCATTTAAGCCCCCACGATTGGGCATTTAGGAGAAAAGAGGCTGAAATTATTAGCGATTATGCACAAGAGAGCATCCTTGGTGAGGAGAAAAACAAATTAATTATTTTAGGGGATTTTAACTCCCAATCCCCTTTCGATATAAATTTTGATGCCCAAAATACAGTTTCATTAAAAAGAAAACAGCATTCAGATAGCCTTAGGCGGGCAGAAAATGGGCCTGAGGCCTATCAAAATTTAAGACTTGGAACCATAGATTACAGCGTAATTTCTAAATTTCTTTCATGGCCTTTAATAGATGTAGTCCAAAAAAAACAAGCTGATCACAATAAAAAATCATTCCCGACAATGGTTTTTGGTAAAGATCTTTCAAACTCAGATTTTGATAAAAACCAGCAAAGGATAGATTATATCTTGGTCAGTTCAAATTTAGAAGCTCAGCTTATTCATGCTGAAATATCGAATCAGGGAGCTCCGGACTTTTTATCTGACCATTACCCTGTTCAAGCCACTTTTAAACTTAACCCAAAAAAATAAATTTATAATGCCTTGGTCTCTTTTCTCAGAAAGTAATAGGAGATAATGGCTGCTCCCGTATCTGCAAGAGGAAAGGCGTACCAAATACCTTCTAAACCAAATAGTGCCGGCATAATCATTACCAAAGGAATGAGAAATATACCCTGCTTACTTAATGCAAGTAATAATGCAGGTTTGGCTTTTCCGATGGCTTGAAAGTAAGCACTCCCTATTAAACTAAAAGCGAGCAAAGGTGTCGCTAAAAATGATTTTCGCATGGCCGGAACACTCACACTTATCAAATTCTGATCTTCCGTGAAAATAGAAACTATGGCACCTGCGAAAGTCAATATCAGGATAAATATCAATAAAGCTACGAGTGTTGACGATTTAATGGCCAATTTGATACTTTGCTGCACCCTGTCCCTAAGTTTTGCACCGTGATTATATCCTGCAATAGGGACAAAGCCTTGAGTGATGCCTAGCACAGGGAAATTGGCAAACATCATGACCCTGTTAATGACCCCATAGGTAGACAAACCTTGCTCTCCACCATATTTAAAAAGTTCGTTATTTAATACGATGGCTAAAATACTAACGGTCCCTTGCCGGGCTAAAGTAACAGCGCCCAATGAAGCAATTTCAGAGCTGATTTTTAAATTGGGTTTAAACCATTCCAACCCCATTTTCATACTAGATTTTCCAAAAACGAAAAACCACAATGAATACATGGCACTGGCCATATACGATAGGGTCGTAGCCCAAGCAGCCCCTTTTAACCCCATGTCAAACCAAATAATAAATATCGGGTCTAAAACAATATTAAAAACTGCCGGAACGATAAGCGTGTACATGGCTACTCTTGGATAGCCTTCTGCTCTTATCACATTGTTTCCCATCATGGCCCAGGCCATAAATGGAATTCCTATTAGAATGATTGTAAAGTAATCTTTGGCAGGCTGTAACACATCACCTTTTCCTCCGAATAGCTTAAGAATTTCTTCTGCAAAAACATAACCGATCCCTACAAACAACAGGGCCAATGTTAATGTCATTCCTATCTGATTTCCGAAAGTATTGTAAGCTTTTTTATCATTTCCGTCCCCAAATGACCGCGAAATAATTGAAGCCCCCCCTACCCCTATGGACATCCCTATACTTGAAATTAAAAACGAGATAGGCAAAACCACAGTTATAGTGGCTATCCCTAATGCTCCTACATACCGTCCCACAAAAATTGTGTCTACAATCCCATAAATAGACAAGACAAGAATACCAACCGCTGCTGGAAGGGCTTGTTTCAGTAATAAGTTACCAATTGGGGCTTGACCGAATAAGTCGTTTTTGTTTTGCATAAAAAAAGGGGTACAACTTGGTACGGCTTATAGGGAAAAATGTTTGTTATTATAACTACAATCTTTCCCTCGTACTGCTCCTTCCTCTCTTCAGAGCTTAGTTGACCCCTACTGTGGTTAAGAAACTATATGGAACAGTTTTTTAGAATGACTTGGTAAACTGTATTTTAATTTTTAGCTGAAGATCCCTGATTACTTTAAATATCTCTCTAATTGTAACCAGCTGAACTTGGGTAAGTTGACTTATCTTTATATAGTTCAAGGGTTTGTTATTTTCATTAATGATTGCACCCGCTTGTTTTTCTAATCTAAGCCCCATTAGATAATAATAAGCCTGAAACAACTCCACTGACTCTTTGGGCTTGAAAACCTTCCGTTCGGTGAGAATTCCTAACCTTTTCCCTGTGTTGGTTTCAAACACCCTATTGGCTAAAGCATAAAGCCTCATTGCATTAACAATTGGCGCCATTGCTCTCTTGATGTCAAAAACTTCCTCTTTGTCCACCTTAAAGGTTTTAATATTCTTCAACCAGGTCAACTGTGTGTCATATTGAAGTGAATTCTGAGCCATATTATAGAAAAATCGCTCCAGAGGGAAGTGCAACTGCTCATCCATGAAGGCTTTCAAATCATCTAGCAAGGAAAATTCACCATAAATAGGCCTACAATCAAAAAAGGTCCCATAACTCAAAACAGTCTCCATTGATGATTCTTTAAACCAACTGGCATAATTATTTTTCCAATGAGAAAGCGAGTGCGTCCACTTTGGATTGCTGGCCATAAAACCTCCTTGACAATAATCGAAACCAATTTCATTCAATTTATCAGAGACCGTTTTAGCAAAATCCAGAAAATATTCACGAACCATTTCCCTTTGTTCATTGGCCTTGTCTTCATAAATAATTGCATTGTCCTGATCTGTTTTTAAGGTTTGTTCTTTTCTACCTTCACTACCCAAAACAAAAAAAACAAATTTTGCAGGTGGTTCACCTTTTTTCTTGATTACCTGTTCAATCACCCTCAAGGTAATGATATCTGCAATTGTCGAAATAATTTGATTAATTATTTCTGCTCTAACACCTCTTTGAATCAATTGGTCTACAATGCCCGGCACTTGTCTCCATTTTGTTTTTAACTCGACCTCATCAAGTGCTTGTTTTACAGATTGAATAAACACAAAGGGCGAAAGAGATTGAACAGTCAAAATTTTATTTCTACTTGTAACACCGCTATAACGTCCGTCTTCTTCCACCAATAAGTACCGGGTTTTGGTTCGAAACATAAGAAGCAGCGCTTCATAAACCGGTGCGTCCTTGGAAATGGCCACTAATTTGTCGTCCATAATTTCACTTACGGGACTTTGGGCAGACAATTCTCTGGCCAGCACATTATCCCTTAAGGTTATGTCCGTTATCACCCCACGGATATTGTCCAAATTATCTCCAATAAACAAACAGCTGGATTTTTCATCCCGCATGATTTGTGCAGCTTTGGAAACAGGGGTATCAGGAGCACAATAGAGCACCCTTTTAAGTGGTATTACACTTAAGGTTTTAACATAAAAATCATCAATTGGAGTCAAGTGCACCGGTACCATAGGAACATATTTTTTTTGTAAAGATCACCATTCATTTTGAAGAAATAAAAAGTATTTCGGGTTAAGTGTTTGCAATTAAAAAAAACTCCCTTACATTTGCACAAGCTTTTGAAAAAGCACAGAGAAAAGGGCTGAAAAGCCAGTTTCTTTTTAGCAAAAAAAGGTCCTGTAGCTCAACTGGATAGAGCAACTGCCTTCTAAGCAGTAGGTTTCAGGTTCGAGTCCTGACAGGATCACATTGTCAAAATCTTAAGCGTTTTAGGAGTAAAAGTTTACTTCTAATTTATTTCCGATTCTGTAGCTCAGCTGGTAGAGCATAACACTTTTAATGTTAGGGTCCTGGGTTCGAACCCCAGCGGGATCACTTGATGGGACAAATTCAAAAATGATGAGTTTGTCCCATTTTTATTTCCATTTAAATCTTTGTCAATCAGTGTGATATACTTGATTGCTTCATTAACCCGGGTGGTTCGATATTCAAATCCGTCAAAAGTCAGATTTTCAGGAAAGACCGAACCAATGATCTTTCTTTTTTGTGTAATCGTCCCGGTTTCATACAAGTAGCCCAACTGTGAAAGATTGCTGATCGCCTTGTCCCACAGGGGTTCTACGTTTTGAGTGTCGGTTATCGTGCTTGTCAGTTTAGCTTCCAGCCTGTTTATTTTTTTATCGGCATCCGCTTTCATCATTCGGTAATCATCCGCTTCAATATCACCACACAAAAGCAATTCCCTTGCTTTACTCAGTTTATTGTTTTCGTCCTGTAAACGGATTTTCAACTGCTGTATATTTCCAATCCTGTCTCTGGTTTTTGTTTTATATACCGAAGTAATGACTTCTTTAAATAGATTCAGCTTAGGAATGGAATACACATATTTCCCAATTTCGGAAACGATCTTTTCATTCATATCTTCAGCCTTGTGTCTGAATTTACAGCCACCAGAGCAATGGTAATAGTAATAATACTGGGAACGCCCTTTCGACTTGCTACCGGTCAGCATACGTCCGCAATCCGGGCAAATCACAAATCCACGTAATGGAAAATGACCATCCACCTTCATTTTAGCCCGCATCACTTTTTTACGACCGTCAAGCACATCCTGTACATCATAAAACAAGGCTTCAGATATCAGGGGTTCGTGTTGCCCAATTACCAATTGACTTTCTTCATCTTTGTATTTAGGAATAAATATTTTACCGCAATACATAGGATTACGGATAGCTGTCCAGAAATTATTCTTACTGCATTTCAGCCCCTTTTCCTTTGCCATTTTCCAAACCTGCTCGGTACTGAACATATTTTTTGCCAACTCTTTGAACGCCCATTTCATAATATCGCTCTGAACTTCCCTTGGGGCAATATATTTTTTACCGCTTTCGTTGGTTTTATTGACGTATCCAATCGGCGCTGTTCCCATCCAGCGACCTTCTTTTTTAGCCCTGCGCATCCCATGAAATACATTCAATGCCCTTCTGTCATTTTCCACTTCAGGAGCAGCCAAATAAAAGGCGAGCATCATTTTATTTTCAGGGATTGATAAATCGAGCGGTTGTTCGACTGCCTGCGGTTCTACCCCCAATCTTCTCAACGTGCCGATCATCTGATAAGCATCTCCCGCATTTCGGCTGAACCTGTCCCATTTGGTAAATAATATCAAATCGGACTGCCCTCTGGATTTACGAAGGATGCCCAACAGTTTTGTCCAGGAAGGACGTTTAAAGGTTTTTGCAGAATGATCCTCATAAATCACTTTCCGTACCTGAATATGGTTGATTTCACAATACTTACGCAAACGCTCTTCCTGATCCCGTTGTGAGTATCCCTTATCGGCCTGTTCATCCGTGCTTACCCGTATGTATAAATCTGCAATTTTCATCTTTTGAGTGTCTTAAGGTTGTACCATCTAACAGACTGATTTCGTTTATAAATATACGAAATTCAGGCAGGTTTTGCCAGATACTGATCTACTACAATATCCGCTATCTCATACATAAAATCCAGTATTACTTTCACCTGTTCAGCTGTTACTTCTATACCGTCTTCTTTTAATAGTGCTATTGCTTTTTCCGGCGGAATTCTCTTTACTTCATTTTCCATCTTACACCTCCGCTTTAAAACAGCAAAAGCCCCGAAGGGCTTTATACCGAAAAATTAATTCATGCTACCCATCGCTTTCGGGAAAGTAGATTTTACTCCCCTTGTTTTTATTAAATGAGGGTTCATACCGTATATACCCGTAGGCATTGAGATCCTTTACACATTTATGATACGTCATGGCAGATGATATTTTTGCAATCTTCATAATGTCATAACTGAATGCCACTATCGGATTGCTATTGCCCACCTTTGCCCTGTACTCTAACAGGGCAGCATATATCCCTATATGTGTAATACTGATACGGCCATCTTGCTCAATAGCCGTAAAAAAATCAGATAAAGGCTTTAACTCTTCCATATCATTTAGGTTATGGTGGGTCTCTTTCTTTTCTTCTTAGCCTTCGGTATGTCCGGAGCTTCATCTGCAATCGGCTGCTGCTGACCTTTATGCTCCTGTTTAGCAGAGCGGCTTTGTGCTTCCGATTGTTTTTCCGTCTTGGACTGGCGGTTATCCACCCGTTGCATATTACTGTCATAGATATTGATAGTCTTAAACCGTGGATTCGCCTCGATGTACTGTTTTTGCTCCGAACCTTCGTTTTGAAAAGTTGCCGATTGCAGGTTTCCCTTTTTCAGGGAATCGATTAGGTTGGATTTATAGGTTTCGTTCTCCAGTTCTTTAATAGGATGTTTGGAGAGTGTTGCTTCCAGATCATACCCATAGTTTTGATGATACTGCTGTATTTTGAAATTTCCATTGTCATCACTCTGTTTAAAATCCATCTGTAACCAGGCATTGTAGAGTTGCCCTTCCTTGTTGGTCAAATCCTTATTGACCGACCGGCCTTCCATTAAGTTGTAGGCTTCTTTGAGGGTAATGTTATTCCCTTTGTTGATATAGAAGGTCTGTTTCATCGCCTCATCAGGAGTGTTTTCCTTTTGCACACTCACTTGATAAGAGTTAAAGAAATACATATCCGTTTGCTTGGACTTGCTAAAATGTAGTGTGGAATCTACCTTGTCGTTACCAAACTGCGCTTGGTGCGGGATCTTGAATTCAGGCTGTCCCTTTGCTATTTTTTGCTTTAGGACTTCTTCGAGTCCTTCTCCAAAGCCAGTATATTTAATTTGGTCTTTCAGGTATTCTAAATTCTTCTGGTTCATGATAATTGATTTAAAAGTTATTGATAGGTGTATTTCCTATTGATTTGTAATTTGGGAAGTACTGCCGCTTTAATAATCGTTCTGTTTTTTACACTGAGTTCGATATGCCTTCCCCCGTTTGCTTCAAACAGTTGAACGGCGAGGTATTTCTTATCGGGAATGGTAAACTTGGGAATTGCAACCATCAAGGTCTGTGAAGACTGACCGTCAATTTTTGTTACCTTGTTTTGGATGTGTACCGGGGTAATTTCTATTTCCTGTGAAGCCGTCCTTTTCGCTTTTTTCTGGTCATGGATAAAAAAGCGCAATTGGTCAATGTCATAGCTGATATTGGATGTGTTGGTAATGGTTAACCGCAGGTACATCAGGTTGTCCCGAATGAATATCCCATTCAATCCGAAGCGGATACCATATTTGCGGTGCTTTACTTTACGCCCCTTATATTTGGAATACAAGGCGTGTGTAGCATAGGTAGTGACTTCAGCCTCATTAACCGATCCGGGTGAAAGGAAAATACTGTTTTTGTTATCCCTTTCCTTTATGGAAACATTCAACACGGACGGCTTGGGGGTATAGTTAATCACAAAGGAATTTAATTTACCATCTGCGGTAATTACCGTCAGGTTGGTCTCCGGGAAACTGTCCCTTGCCGCTTTGAGCTGTAGAATATTGGCAGCCCCTTTGGCTTTTTGCACCAATACATCTTTACTGCCCCTGTCCACGCCTACAATGGCACTCGGAAATATAATATTGGTCGTTTTAAAATAGGTAATCTCCAAAGGATAGGGAGCGATGGATTTGGGCTCAAGCTTAGTCCTGCTTTGAGCATTTACATTCAAAACGAAAAGGAACAGGAAAAATCCCATTACCATATGTGCATTTATCGTTTTCATCTTTATGGAATTTTAAATGGTTATTACTTATTGATTTGCTTTTGTTTCTCATCACGGAGCAATACCTGATAGCCTGCTTTCAGGGTTACTTTTATCAGTTTTACTTTTTTACTGAACAGTGATTTAGCCGTTTCTATACCGGCACCTGCGGCCTGTGCCTGCCAGGAAGGGTCAAGAGAGGTCAGTCCAATATTTTGCATGGAGCGGTCAGCCGATTGTTTAGCGACATCCCGGGTAATGGCACCGGGAATGTAAATCCCGTCCAGTCCATCCATATCATACACGGAAAGTTCTACCGGGAAGAGGGAATTACCGCTTCTAATGCTGTTGATCTTGATATGCAGCCTTTCCCCACTCAGGGAAGCAATTCCAAACACAAAGTTGTCTTTGGGAATATGCACCCCGTTAATAAATACATCATTGACCAGGCGAAGCTTTACGGTAGATCCGTTCACTACGATCTGTGATTCGTGAATAACCGCCTGTATGGCATTTTCCGGTTGTTCAGCAATTTGGTCATCGTTAAGGGAATAAAAACCGTTTGGCGTTGCAGTTGCAAAATGTCCGGTATGCATCAGGGAAATACTATCATCTTTCTGTGCAGTGGATACTTCATACAATTGTTCCCTGCGAGCCTCCGATAGTTGTTTTAATTTCTCCTGAACCCGTTCCGGATGCTGTACATCCAGAATCTTTTCCAGCATACTGTTGAGCTGTTCCAGTTCCGGGTCAGGTGCTTCCGGCTGGGTCATGGTGTGCATCATTTCTTCCAGCCTGTCCACATCACTGGAACTCACCGATGTATTACCATAATTGGTTTTTGTTTCCTGTTTAGCGGAATCTTCAGGAAGCTGGGTTCGTTCCACTGGTTTGTTCAATTCCCTGTTTAAAGCTTCCAGCTTTTTATAAATTTTATCCGTATTCGGATCGTTGCCCTGACCACTTCCGTATAGGGAAGTTTTCAGTCCACCGGACGATACCTGACCCGGTTTTACTTCCTGTTGGGGTAATACATCATTCGTATTGGAAATCACACTGTTTTTATAATTCGGGTCATTTTTACGGAGTTCCCTGAATTTTGCCGAGTCCTGTTCTGCCCGGTTGTAATAGCTCATCTTATCCATTTGCTTATCATCGGTCAGTTTTGCTTCCGGCAGGTGAAGGATAAACCCGTTCTGTGGAGTTTCCTGTGCCTGTAGTTCCTGTACCTGTCCACCTCCCAATACCCAAAAGATCAGGGTGGTGAAAGGAAGTACGAGCAGCGGCAATACCAATAGGAACTTGCGCTGTCTTTTCATTTTCTGTGTTATTACCTGTTTTTCCATGGTTATTGATTTTTAAAGTTTTGATATTCTTTTTCGATATAGCGAACCGAATCCATCAGTCCCGGACGGGTTGCTACGATACTGTCATATAGTTTTCTACCCGATGGGCTTCGGGCAAGGCTATCCATATACCACCGGAACTTTTGAATGCGCCTGTAATCCTGTTTGGATACCGGAGGGAGCGGTGATGCTATAGCTTCGGATTCCGTAAAATGCCGGGGACGTTTGATCGAGGTTACCGTAAAGGCATTGTCCTTACTTTTTCCAGTGATGGCGTGTACCCCGAGATAGATACAGTAGCCGCTGGTGAGGCTTACAAAAATGACCAGCGCTATGGTTACTGCCCGCTTTGAAATACTCTTTGTCTTATTCGACATCCATTGTGCCCATGCTTTTTGCAGCCATTTGTATAAGGCAAATAATACGAGAATTAAGAGTCCGTTTTTAGGAGCCTCCTTTTTCTGTTTTGTGTTTCGTTTCATCTGTACAAAATTTTATAAGCCACTTATTTGACTTTGTTTGTAAGGATTTTGAATAAATGTCCATTATGGGCTAATACCGTCTGGCGGTCGTTTTAAGATCCTTGTTGGCAATGGTTGTCCAGCGTTCTATCAGAAAGCCATGCGGATTGTTATCACTGCGGGACACATTACGCAACGCCCCTTCTGTAATCAAGCTTCGGGTAGTGATACTGCTGGGACGGACGATACGCTGGGTGGCATAGCACCGAAATTTATATGGGTATTCATTGATGTCCACTGCCACGCTATCCACATGAATGGTCTGGTTAACATTTCCGGAAATAAGCCCGGCATAATATCCGTTCTCCTTCAGGTCATCATAGATCCGTTTGGCACTGCCATCAGCCAGGTATAAAGCTTTGGTAATGTTTGTTGCTATCGCTTTATCATCAGGGTCAAGGGTAAAGAACAATTGGTGGAAGGTTTTCACATGATCCCGTGCTTCCACCGGGATATTGTCCTTACGTCCGGCGGAATAGGCTTCGAGTGCCTTGCCATTGGCAAGAATGTAAATCCTGTCCTGCATCTCCGATACCAGACTGAAACTCTTATACAGGGCAAAGCAGGATAGTAGCACCGAGCCTATAATAATAAGCATGGTAAATCCCCGGATATGCCGAAAAGCCGTATCGATATTTTTCATTTTTTTAAACATGATTTCTCCTTTTTTGCGGTTAAGAATTGCCTTTGAGTTTGTCATTCATATAGCCGGAGCTGCCACCATCCGAATTGCCATCCTTGAAATAAGGATTGGTTGTACTGTTGCTGGCCATACTCTGGGAAATGCGACTGGCGGCATTGCCCATTGCATCCGCCGCCATGCTGGCCCCACCTGTGGCTGCTCCCATAACTGCTCTGGAGGAACTACTGAAGATACTGGTGACTTTCTGTCCCAAAGCACCGCCACCTCCCGCATGGACAATGTAATTGGCTACCGAAGGCACGGTAAAGTATCCTACAATGCCAATAATCATAAAGACCAGATAGGCCATATCCGTGCGGCTGAAAAAAGTATCCCCGTAATCCTGTACCTGGGCAATGTCCATTTCCAGCATTTTCTCCTGGATTTTTCCGATAATGCTCCCGAAAATATTGGCTACCGGAAGCCAGAGAAAAATATTGATGTATCGGGCAATCCAAACGGTCAGGGTATGCTGGAACCCGTCAAAGACGGCAATCCCAAATACCAGCGGCCCCAATATGGCAAGTACCACCAATTGAAAGGTTCGTAGCGTATCGATACATAAGGCTGCGGCTTCAAAGAGTACCCGCAGTACTTCACTCATCCATTCCTTGACCGAATTGCGGAAATTGTACGAGGCTTTGGACATGGCAAACTTGATGTCGTTGCCAATCCCTTCAAAAAAACCTTCATCCGAGGGACTGGCATTATCATGGGTGTATTTATACCACCTGTCCCGGTCACCGTCACCACTTTCACCCACGTACATCTGCCATACATCCGTTTTTTTGATGGCTTCTTCCTTCTTTTCCAAAAGCATCGCAATTGCCCTGTCGGAGCCTTCCACCATCGAAGCGGTAGCGGTCACCGTTGGTTTCATGATCCCGTTGATCAATCCAAGAACGGAAGGGAATATCAGCACACAAAACCCGATGACAAACGGGCGAAAAAGCGGGTAAAAGTCGATAGGTTCCGCTCTTGACAAATGTCCCCAGACCCTGGAAGCGATATACCACATGGCGGCAAATCCCGCCAGTGCCTGTCCCACACCAATAAGCTGACTGCACAGTGGCATCATTTCATCATAAAGTTGTTCCAATACACTATGCAAGCCGTTCATCTCACCGGCAAAGCCCTGTGCACTGCCCATAAATGGCAATAAGAGGCCTGTGACCGCCACCCAGGCGGTTTTTCTATACGTTTCCATACTATTGATTTTTAGTCGTTTATCCCATATATATTGCGGATGGTGCGGGCATCATTTCTTTCTTTTGCCCTTTGCACCGCAAGAATGGTCGTGTTATTATTAAAGTGTCTGAGGAACATCAGTTTGTCCTGTATATCGGCATAGATCCGGTCAATGGCCTGTAAGCGCTCATCATCACTCATACGGGCTTTACCTGCTGTGATAATAACCAGTAATTCATCGAGGTTACGCAGGCTTTCATCAAAGAGGTTATCATACACCCGTCCTAGATATGCCAGTTCCTGCGGATTGAAATTCCCATCACTTTGAAACCGGTCATACGCATTCCGGTATTCCCTGACCAGTATGAGCTGGTAGTTTACAATATCGCCCACACGTTTGTAGTTGCGAACGGTTGGGCTCACTTCCATCAGCCCGTCCAGAAAAGCTTTGTGCAGGCTAAAGTTTCCTTCCGATATATCCTTGATGGTATTGTAACCCCCTTCCAATATCTGGTAGCCTTTTTTCATATCGCTCAATATCTGTTTAAACTGGGTCAGTTTTTCTACATTGAGCAAGAGTTGTTGTATCTCTGCGGATTGCGCTGATGCCCTGAAAGAGCAGAAGAGCCCGCAGATTACAAGTCCTATAAGTATTTTGGTCTTTTTCATGGGTTTTCGTTTTGAAGGTTCCTGAGTGTTTTGCCGTATTGTACTTCATGGTATTCCCTGATCCGAGCGGCTGCCATTACTTTGGCTTCGTTGCCGAAACTTTGCGAGAAGGTGTAATTGTCCTGCATCCGCAAGTAAAGCTTATCGATACGCTTCATGCGCTCATTATCTTCCATTTGCAACTCGGCATCCGTAGTTATTGCAACAAGTTCATCCAGTGCCTGTTCACAATCCTCCAAGAGCCGGGTAAAAACCCTCCCGATATAGCTGAGTTCTGCTTCGGTAAAAGCATCGCTATTGCCAAGTTGTCCGTAGGTTTGCCTGTAATCCTCTACAATGCGTATTTGAAGGGTAATGATGTCTGCTACCTTTGCATAGTTTCTGATTTCAGGGTTGACTCTACTTAGTGAGTTTATAAAATCACTATGCAGGTCAAATTCCCCTTTGGTAAACCCGCCGATGGTGGTCAAACCTTCTTTGGCAATACGGTAGCCTTTTTGAGCATATCCGATATATACCTGTAAAGCGGCTATCTGCTGAAGCAGGTATTTCTTCTGTGTCTTTTTCTGGCGGAACCACTCCGAAAAAGTCTGTGCCTCAACGGTTCCGGCTGCCAGAAACAGCATGAGTCCTATTAAAATTATCTTTCTCATAGTTCGTGTTATTGAGGAAGTCCATATAATTTTTTCACGGTTTGCACTTCAATGGAAGTATTTGCCCGGGAAAGGCTTAGCAGCACATTCTGTTGATTAAAGCGCATCAGATCATCATAATTGGCATCGACCTGATCGGCGGCATTATTGATGATTTCTAACCTTTTTGCATCACTCATCGTGGTAGTAAAAGATTGAACGATCAGGGAAATCTGATCGATGTTGTTCAGGCTCTCTTCCAGGATGCCGGAGTATACCTGGGACATATATTCAATTTCATCCGAGGTAAAGTGGTCATCCTGCTGAATAAGTTGCCAGGCATGTTGGTATTCATTGACCAGCCGAACTTGTTTTTGGGTAATATCCCGGATGCGCTGGTAATAGGAAATAATCGCCTTTACCTTAGCCAGCTCTTCATAATACTCCCGGTATTGCTCTTTTTGTTTTTCAGTCCACTCGGAAATCTCATCCAGTTTGAGCTTGGAAAGTGTGTTTTCCAAGGTCTTCTGGGCGTTCTGTAACCAGATGGTCTTGTTCTGTAAACGTTGGATTTTTAAATCCACCGCTTTGATTACTTTTTTGATGCCTGCTTTGATGATTTCCAGAATGGCTATCGGGGTGGCATTCGCCTGTTGTACCGGTAGTACCGTTAAGGAGATACAAAGGGCAAGCAGTAACATTCTTGCATATTTTTTCATGGTTCATCATTTTTAAGTTTTAGATCTTCCGCCATTGCAGCAATACCCTTGCGGATGTCCCCGCCAAATTTTTCCGCATATTCCATCAGTTTTACCTTTTCGGTCTGTTCGGTGGTGTACGCCAGGTATTCTTCCACGCTCACTTCGGTGCGGTACACCTTGCTGAGCATTCCACCCAGGCTGATAAAGACCTCTTTGTATTTTCGGGAAGGGTCATTGGCTTTATTGACCGATAATACGAGGGCTTTTTCTTTTTCTGTCAATCCTAAAAGTTCCTGTATCTGGTCAAATTTGTTTTGGTACTTGCTTTGATCGAGCAGTATTTTACAATCGCTGTTATTAATAATCGCCTGCTTGACCACCGGGGAAGAAATAATATCCTCCACTTCCTGGGTCACTACGATAGCCTCGCCAAAGAATTTCCGTACCGTTTTAAAGAGGTATTTGATGTATTCCGCAAAACCTTCTTTCATCAGGGCTTTCCATGCTTCTTCAATTAAGATCATCTTTCGGATGCCTTTCATTTTGCGCATCTTGTTGATAAAGACTTCCATGATAATGATGGTCACTACCGGGAAGAGGATGGGATGATCTTTAATATTGTCCAGTTCAAAAACGATAAAGCGCTCCTGTAAAAGGTTCAGGTTTTCCGTAGCATTGAGCAGGTAATCAAATTCCCCGTCCAGATAATACGGGCGGAGTACATACAGGAAATTATCCATATCAAAATCCCGGTCTTTTACCCGATCCTGTTGAAGTACCGTTACATACTCATCCCGCAGGAATTCATAAAAACTATTGAAACAAGGAAACACCGATGGATTCTTCTCAAGGTGCTGGTAGTATCCTGTAATGGCATTAGAAAGCGCTACATACTCGCTGCGTTTAAAGGCTTCATCATCCTTTTTCCAAAGGGCGAGCAGCAGTGTTTTGATACTTTCTTTCTTTTCCGTGTCCAGGTTGTCACCCTCACCAATAAAGAAAGGGTTGAAACGGATCGGGTTTTCTTCACTATAGGTGAAATAGTAGCCGTTTACCATATCACACAGGCCTTTATAGCTATGTCCCACATCCACCAGTACGATATGGGTTCCCTGCTCGTAATAGCTGCGTACCATGTGATTGGTAAAAAAGGATTTTCCGCTCCCGGAGGGACCCAGTATAAACTTGTTGCGATTGGTACAAATCCCCATTTTCATGGGTTCATCGCTAATATCCACATGCACGGGTTTGCCCGTCATCCGATCTCCCAGACGAATACCTACAGGACTTAAGGAAGTACGGTAACCCGTTTCCAGATTCAGAAAACAGGTAGCCTGTTCGGCAAAGGTGTCGAAGGTATCGTTCATGGGAAAATCAGCGGCATTGCCCGGAATACCCGCCCAGAAAATCTGAGGGGCACCGATGGTTTCCTGTTTGGCTACGGCATCCATCTGCGCCAGTGCGGAGGATACTTTGTTTTTCAGGTCTTTGAGTTCTTCCTTATCTTCCGTCCATACCAGTACATTAAAATGGGCTTTTAAAGGAAGGCGTTGTTGACTGATGGCTTCATTTAAAAAATCATTGGTCGCATCACGGGCAATCATATTTTCCCTGCTGTAAGCGGACAGGGATTGCAACCGCAATCTTTTGGATTCCAGTTTAGTGATCGTCTTCTGGGCATCCTCGATAAACAGGTACTGATTGTAAATGTGATTACAGGATAACAGTTGCCCCAGCGTAGAGGCAAAGCCGATACTAAATTTGGTTTTGTCCGTACTGTACTTATCGTAATTGATCCGGCTACCGCAAAGTGCCGGAAGGTCGGCAGCATCCCCCAGGGTGTAAAGTTGGCAATGCTTGGAACCTACCTGTAAGCCTTCATGGAAATTGAGGTCTCCCATAAGATAGCTATCAGTACGTTCGGAGAGGTAGCAGTACTTTTCAATGATACTCATTGTCCGTTTGCCACTCCACAGTTCCTTCTCCCGTAACCGGGTCAGTTTCACAAAACCGCTGTCTTCCATGATCCGCTTAAACTGACCGGTACTGTCCAGAAAATCCTGTAACAAGGAGGGCTTCAACGTTTCTTCCGGAACGATGCTTCTACGCAGCAGGCTGGAATAGGCCGAAGTTGCCGTTTTGCGGTTATCCGGTTTTTTGGTCAGCAGGATATAACAGCTATGATCCAGAAAGGGGCGTTCATTAAAAAACCGCTCACTTGCCCGGCTTAAAAAACTGGTATCCGCTTTGGTGAAATCAGGCTGATGCCCGGTTTGCAGAAACCAGTCCTGTTTATGCAGTACACTGAATTTGGGCAATACCTTAATCGCTTTTACCCAGGCCTGGTGAAAAGCTTCGTATTCCTGATCGGAAAGGGTAAATATCTCCGGCAGGTCTGCTTTAAACACTACGGTGACATCGCCTTGTTTGCTCAGGATGCAGTCGTGTTCCACATCCATAATCGGTAAAAGGTCATCCAACATTTTTTCCATTCTTATAGTATTTACCGGGTTATTACTTAATTTTTTTTATCGTTTTAAAAAAGCCCTGCGGCTTCTGGAGCGGATTGCTTTGGGAACCTGTTTTCGTGCCAGGGTTTTCATGAGTCCGTGTTTCCCGTATTGATGGCTCATGCGGTAGATCTTCATCACCAGCAAGGTGCCTGAGCCGAGAATAACACCGATACATACCAGTGTGGGCAGGCCGATGATATACATGATGGCAAATACAATGAGCAATCCCACCACACCGCCACCCAAATACCAGATGTATTGGGCTTTTAATCCTTTAAATTCAATACTGCGGTTAATTCCTTTATTGACCTGATATACACTATTTGCCATAGGCTTCTTTTTTTGATGTTATAATCGCATCCTGCTACGGGGACGCTCCGATGCCGAAGCAGCTACTACAGATTCTTTGACGGCATGCCCATTGGTTTGATGTTCCCCGAGTTTGATAACCGGGGTTTGTTCTTGATCCGGTTCATTGGGTTGGTGTTGCTTTAACTGGTTTTCCTGAATTTTAATAGCGATCTGTCGCTCCAGGTTAGCAAGTTCCGTTTTCAGCTCCCGCAGTTCACTCTCCTTTGTAAAAGGTTTGGTGGTGAGTTTTTCAATCTTGGGAAGTTCTGTCTTCAGATCGGAAAGGTTCCGTTCATACCGTTCCTTAAGATGCTCCACCCGGTCAATGGCATTTAAAAAATGTCGTGCTGCCAGCTTCGGATGATCCGTATTGGGCAACCCGTTATTGTAGGTGTATTTGATTCCCTCACTTTCCCTTTGCGCATAGAAACTATTGGAATACCGGTATTCAAACAATCCGTTTTCTTCATAGGCTTCCTGTTGCCTGCGGATGTATAACTGAAAACCGTACAGGTTGCCAATTTTTTCTTCGTGCTGCCCGACTTGTGGCTTCCAGTTTTGATACAACTGGATAATGTGTTTGCCTATAGCTTCACTGTCCCGACCAATTATTCCGTCCAATTGAATAGGGTTGGCTTTGGTACCTTCTTTGGTCATCCGGAGACAGTCTTTATACACGGTTGCATCGGCGGAGATCTTTCCGAGTGTTTTTTCCGTAGAAGCATGATTGTTTTGCAGTTTTTCCAACTGGTTTTTATGACGGGTGAGTTCCCGGAAATGGGAATTCTTCAGGCTTTCCATCACCGCCACTTTCTTTTCCAGTTTGCTTTTTTCCAAAAGGGAGGTATCCCCGGAAAGGATGGCGATGTATTCCGAGAAGTTCATACCGCTTTTTTCATCTACAGCTCCTTCATCAATGGTACGGACATTGAGTTCACTGTTTTTCATTTGAGAAATGAACGTCTGTTTGTTTTTAAGCAGGTTGAATTTGTAGTTGTCCAGTGATTGCTCCACGGCATAGACATAATTCTGTACCTGATTGCCGTAATGTTGTTTGGCAATACGGTTACCCTGCCTTGCCCCACGGCCGTTCCGTTGTTCCAGTTCTGAAGGCTTCCAGGGAATATCCAGATGGTGCATGGCCACCACACGCTCCTGTACATTCAAACCGGTTCCCGCTTTTTCCGTACTTCCGAGCAGGATGCGGATTTCACCCCGGTTCATCTTACGGAAAAGTTCCGGTTTCTTGCGATCCGTCCAGTCATGAATAAAAGTGACTTCCCCGGCAGGGATATGGAAATCCCTCACCAGTTTTTCCTTCAGGGTATCATAAATATTAAAACGGTCCGGTTTGGGGGTTCCTATATCCGAAAAGACAATCTGCGTCCCTTTATGGGCTTGGGTATTGGTATATATTTCAGCAATCTTTCTTGCGGCTGTATTCACCTTGTTATCCGGATGGTCTCCGTATTTCCAATCATCTACCAATCGCATATCCGCTGCCATTTTCTTGGCGTAATTGGTTGCAATGAGCATTCGCCCTTTATCTTCTTCCGGGGTCAGCCTGCCACGCCCGATGAGTTCTCCATCACCGGTCTTGGCGAATTGCATCAGGTTTTTTATAAAGACCGATTGCTGTGGTGTAGGCGGAATATTGACCAGGGTTTCCCTGAGTTCCGGTTTGTCCAGGTTGATGTGTTTGGCGGTTTTGTAATCGGTAATCTCGTTATAGAACAAAGCCAACTCAGGAACTTTGATAAAATGACGGAAGCGTTCTTTGGCAATGATTTCATTGGTAACACTAAACTCAAAGTCGGTGGTTTTGCGGGCAAATACCGCTGCCCAGCCGTCAAAATTCTCAATGCGTTGGCGTTCCATTTCTTTAGGGCGTAGGTATTTGAAAAGTAGGTACATTTCCGTCAGGCTGTTGGAAATGGGTGTACCCGATAAGAAGGTCACACAGAGGTCGGAATTGAAACGCTCCTGCAAAGTGCGCACGGCAAAAAGCATATTAAGTGCTTTTTGGCTGCCTGCCATATTGCCCAATCCGGCCACTCGGTTATGACGTGTGGTAAAGGTCAGGTTTTTGAATTTATGGGATTCGTCCACAAACAAATGGTCAACACCCATTTCCTTAAAGTTGATGCCCGTATCTTTCTTTTCTTCAATGTCCTTGAGTACCGTTTTTAATTTTCCTTCCAGATTGTTTTTTCGTATTTCCAGTCCTTTGAGCATCTTTTTGGAAATCGCCCCGCCCAACTCCCTGACAGTATTCAGGTCACGCTGGATATGATCCAGTTCCGTCCGGAAGATCTGTTGCTGCATTTCCGGAGACTGTGGTATTTTACCAAACTGGTCATGGGTAAGGATAATACAATCCCAGTTGTTGTTTTTGATTTCATGGAATAAGCGTAGCCTTTTAGTGGGGGTAAAATCATTTTGCCCCGGGGACAATATCCGGGCGTGGGGATAGGCTTTTCGATAGGTTTCCGCAATTTGATTGACATTGGCTTTCAGGGCAAGGATCATAGGTTTTTGGACAATACCGAGCCGTTTCATTTCCTGAGCGGAAACAATCATGGTAAGGGTTTTTCCCAATCCCACTTCGTGATCGATCAGTGCGCCCCTGTTTTGGATAATGCGCCAGGCAGCATTTTTCTGACTGCTGTACAAATCTTCAATGCCCAATGCCTTTTTGTCCAGTCCCGGAAAGTTCAGGTGACTACCATCAAATTCACGTAAAACATAGCAGTTGAAAGTGTCGTTGTACAGGTTTTCGATATGCTTTTTATCGGTATCCGGCAATTCTTTGAGCCAGTCTATAAAACCGTTGCGTATCTGGTCGATCTTTTGGTGCGCCAGTTGAATGGCTTCATTATCGGGCACCCGTATGCTTTTGCCATCGCCAACGGATACCTCATAGGTGAAAAACGGTGTTGTATTTTCCAAAGCATGTTCCAGCAAGGTATAGCCGTAGGTAGTCCGTCCGCTTTTCGGGGTGACGGCAAATTCCCGGGCTACTTTGGTATTCATCCCGGTGGTGACCTTAAAGGCATCCAATGAAGGAAAATAATTGATACCCGTATGTTGCTCGAAGAGTTCCGCTGCAAAACGTTCGTAATAGCTTACGGGAATCCAGCGTTCCCCCAGATTAAAATCCAATAGTTCGAAAGGGATGCGTTCGGGTTGAACTTTTTCCAAAGCGGTTAGGCTTCGCTCTGCTTGTGGGATATCATTTTCAGTAGCCGTTTGTTGTTTTGCCTGTCGCAATTTTTCCACTACGTTACCGCTCAGGAACTGATCTGCGGTCTCCCAATCTTTGCTTACCGGGTTCAAGTAAATATGTTCGCCCAAACGGGCAATCGTTTCCGGTTCTTCCAATCCCATGGCCGCGCTAATAAACCCAATATCCACCTTTCCGGTATCGTTCAGGCTGTGTGCCAGGGCTTCAATCGGGTCATCGGTGACAAAACGTTTTACGGATACCTGAGCAGTGCTGGTCAGCATATCGGACTTGACAAAATGTTCACCTTCCCTGCGTTCCAAAGAGGATAACATGGTCAAACCGAAAGCGGTATCTTCCAATATGCGTCTGCGGTTACCCTGGCTATTTAACTGCCCGTATTGGGAAATAAACTGGTCGTAACTTTGGTTCAGTTCATCCCTCTCGGTTTGGGAAACCGGAGTTCCTGTGCTTTCTTTTTCGGAGATTTTTAGGTACTCATCCCGAAGGGTTATATAGTGTTCATAGAAACGCTTATCGGTTTGCATACCCAGGGGTTGGAACACCGCATTTTTAAAATCATTATCAATTTCGGAAAGCGTACCCACCTGTCCCTGATAAACGATCAGTGTACCTTCTTTATGAAACGGGTGTATATTGGTAAAGGGACGTGCTGCCTGCCCATTTAATTGAAATACTCCTTCTAAGGTTTGATCACCTTCGTAAGTAAACGCATGGCCAAACCCTTGCAATTCCCCGGACAGGTTTTGCAGTTCATGTCCCAATAAGCGGGCATCCATCCAGTTGGCGGAGAAATGATCAATCTCCTTGACGTTGGAATATAGTTTATATAGGTAGCGATTGGATTTTTGTTGTTTGGCTGCCAAGAGTACAATACTCTCGTGCGTAGGCTTATCAGTAGTACGAATGGTACTGATAAGCCGTGCACTTTCTTTTCGAACGACGGTTGCATCCAAAGGGTTGATATAGGCTATGGCACGGTTGATCTGTTCTGCCGGTGCCGTATCAAAAAGCCCTAACTGTACCGAAACGGTTTCTGCTTTATTCTCAGGCATCGGAAGATAAGTGAGCTTCCTGCCACCAAATTCCTGTTTTTCTATTGGTAGGGATTGGCTTTGGAAATAACGCTCCCGATTTAAACGGGTATTAAAACCTTCGGTAATCGTCTGTCCAAGTTTTTCACGAATGTCATTGAGGTCGCCTTGCTGCCATACGGTTTCGTGTGCCTGTCCGTATTGATTTTTACCCGGTTGGAGGGTATTTCCCGTAATGATATCCCGATGCTGTTGAATATAGCTATTGCTATGGTAGGTTCCATATTCATTCTCTAATGATACGGTAGTCACCAGTAAGGTTTCTTCTTCGGATAGGGTTTCTTTTGTTGCATTCTTTTGAACAATCAGTAGATGATTGGGAGCTTCGGTATTGCCGGTATCCTTCATCAGGTTGTCGGGCATAACTGATAGGCTTATAAAATCCGCTTTTTCGAATAGGTATTCCCTCGCTTTTTGATTGGACGGGCTGTTTAAGAAAGCATCGGTGGTAATATAAGCCATGAGACCGCCATCAGCTAGTTTGTCTAATCCCTTGGCAAAAAAGTAATTGTGTATTTTTCCAGATAGTGCTTTATTGGGATAAACCTCATCATATACCGAAAAATTGCCGAACGGAATATTGCTGACGATAAGGTCATAGCTGGAATTTTCGGTTATCGGGGTTTCTTCAAAACCGGTGATATGGGTTTCTGCCGGAACAGGAAGCGTACTGTTGATAGCGGAGAGTACCAACCCGGAAAGGGTATCTTTCTCTACGGCGGTAATCTGTTCCAATTCAGGAAAAGCCATTACCGCTTCACTGATAAAAATACCGGAACCTGCCGAAGGTTCGTACAATCGTTTGGGTTGCAGATTTTGTGCTGCCAGAACAGTGTATAAGGTTTCGGGAACTACCTGCGGGGTATAAAAGGCGGTCAGCACACTATTGCGCAAAGAAGAAATAATTTCCCGATATTGAGTTTCGGTATAGTTTTCCTTTAGCAGGTCATGCAGCTCCATAATATCTGCATGGTGTTTCAGGTCTTCTTTGGTAGCCCCATTGGCTGACCATTCTTCCTGTGTACCATAAGGGTATAGGATAGCCTTGATCCCTCCAAAACCTGAGAATTTTTTCAGGTTCGAGACTTCATCCGGACTTAGTTCTTTACCGTCTTGATGGCTCAGGGCGATTCGGATCGCCCTGATATTGTCCTGTAGTTTTTCTGAAATATTGTAAGCCATATCCACACATTTTTCATTCTCACAATTCCTTTATGGCTGTAAAGCCGTCCTCTTTTCCTAATGACCGGCTTTTTCGTATTGGTAGTTAACTCAGATATTCGTGTACCTGTCCGATGACAGTGTACCGTAGCTGCCTGTCCTCTTCATTTGCTGCATTGAATCCGTATCCGTCAAAAATGTCCTTGCAGTAAGCAATCAGGTTGACGACTTCATAGGTGAGCGTGCCGCTTTCCCGTAACCGCTCATAGTCGGCAGAAAATTCTTCTTCAAGTATGGAAAGGAGGTAGTGGTAACGGGAAGGTTTAAGCTCTTCAGTCATCTGCTCCAGACATAATTCTTCCACAACATAATCGGGTCGGTTTTCAGAAAGTAATTGTTCCGCCAAAGGCATAATGTCCTTTATTTTTGAATCCAGATAGCTGGTCACCGAATAGTCTTCCTGCAAATTGAACATCAATTCAGGATTGTTGTGGACGATAAACGCCCACAACTTTTCTTTTAATTGCGTCTGCATACTTCAGGGATTTTAGATACCGAAGAACGACTGGATGACGGTAGCCACAACCACCAGAAAAATACAACTACCAAACCAGGCGGCCGCTACCTTTCCTGTGTCCTGATCGCCGTTGTTCCATTTTTGATAGACCTTTACGGCGCCGATTAAGCCTAGCAATGCACCTACGGCATACATCAGGTTGGTGCCTGCGGCAAAGTAGCTGCGTACTTTGGTGTTGGCTTCGTTGATCCCCTCAATACCATCCTGTGCATAAGCACTGTATTGAATGGCCAGTAATGCCATAGCGGCACAAATGGTAATAACCTTTTTTCGGTTAAACTTTGTTGTTTTCTTACTGCACATTTTCATAACTCACATTTTTAAAGTTTAAAATCAAAAGTTTTTTAGAAATAAAAAGCGGAACGGTTTCGCCGTTACTGACCCATCCATTCTGTCACACATCGCCTTACGCCCGGGGTTGAACAGGGAAACACGTTCCGCTGGGATTGCTACCTTTCCTCACTCCACAACGCATCCACTTCATCTTCATTAAAGGCACCAATCCCTTGTTTTTCGCACTCCGATACAATCAGTTCATTGACCGAAGGACGGAGTACGGATGTTTTTATGGTGGGAAATTCTTTGAGGACAAGGCGTAGGTACTTCCTGAATTCTTCCTTGACAAGTTGTTTGCCGAGCGCATCGGCAATCACCGTTTGGATCTTTTCGATCAGGTATTCTACTTCTGCGAATTCGTCATCGGTATATTCATCTGTAGATACCGAAATATTTTCTGAAGCTTCATTTTGCAGAGTGGGATGATGATCAGGAAAACCGGGACACGGGGATGTCTTTTGGGGGAGTTTTCGTTTTCCTGCCAACAGGGCTTTAAGGTTACCGGAAAAATACCGTACCCCAACAAACAAATAATAAATAGCTAGTAGTATGGAGACCGCCAACAGGTAGTCTGTCCATGAAATCTGGGTAAACATACGCCTCTCATTTTATCGTTCTACAATTCAACTCGGCATTTAATGTCGGGTCGTTTACATTAATCTCGATAGCAAAGAAACGAAGGCAGGCAGGGCGCTACAAGTCCAACTTTTGGCTGGAACCTTTTTGTAACCATTGGAACCTTAATGAAATAGATGTCTTTCGTGAAGAGATTATTCAAAAAAAAAGAGAACATTCTTAAAAAGTTCTCTTTTGTAACTATGATATGGAAAAATGATTTTTATGGCTTTATCAGTTTCCATTTGCCATCTGTGAAACGTAGTGTAGCGGAGCGATCAATCGGTTTGGAAAAATCACGTTTCATCAAGACAGAAAATGGGGTGATATTGGTACAGGTTACTGTATAAGTCACCGGGATAGATGTTTTTCCATTGGATTCAGAACTGTTTCCGAGTTTGATGTTATCTATGGTTTCTTCTGCAATCTTTACTTTTTGAATGTCGAGCTTCCTTTCCTTTGCTGTAGGTTTAATCAGATACGGTTGGGCTGCTTCGGTAAAAGAGATTAACGGTGAACCGATATCTTTTAATTTTTGTGTTTTTTGAATGGCAACCATTCCTTTCTCATCAAGCTTTAAATCCAGCAACTTTTTAGCATGAGCAGGATCACTACAAAAGATTTCATAATCAATAGTACGTGGAAAGTTTAGATCATCATTGATTCTTTTTAAGACAGTCTCCTTATCAGGTTTTTGATTTGTTTGACATCCAATCACAGGGATGATAATGAATATGAGAAATAGTTTTTTCATAGTATAGTGGTTTTAATATTCTTTGATTTTTTTAATAATTCGTTCCAGGGTTTCAATGGCTATTTGTTTGTCTCGTTCTTCTGCTACATACGATTTGCTACGCATGCCATCGTAGGACAGGTCTTCTTTATAAGGGGTTGATAAATGGGGTACTATAGTTTTAAATACCTGGCTCATTGACTTTGCAACCAATATTCGTAGCTCATCGGAAGCACGAAGGATAAGCCCTATCTGGTCAGTAGAAAGCATACAAAGCACTTTCTGCTTCTCCTTTGCGGTTGATTGCTTTTCTACTGGGTTTTCCTTTTTACTTTGCAGCGGGACAACTGATAGATGTAATTTCTTTTCTAGGTAAAGAATCTCTTGTGTAAACCAATTTCCCAAAATTGTTTCCAGATCATGATAGTTAGGGTTCAGTACTAAACTTGGCTTGCGATGTAATTGGTTGAAAGCTTTGTAATAGTATAGCAATCTATCCATTTTCTCAATAGAATTATCACAGCTATTAATACACTGAGAAATACGTTCAGTAAGTAAATTAATGTAGCCTTTACTGTTGAAATTTAAATAGATTAGTAGCTCATCAATAGGAGAAAAAGCTTTATTATTTACTGAATTCCAATCTATTTCTTCCAACCCCCGTACCAGATCTTTTTTGTAAAAAATATCTCTAAAAGCTATTTTATATCTCAAGTTGGTGTCTGTAAAACGATATAATCTCTTTAATACAATATCCATAACAGGATTTGTAATTCTTTTATGTTTTGATTTTAATCTATCCAATTTTTTCCTGAGCTCTTTACGTGTTACCGAAAGATAGGTTTCTGGGACCTCTTCTTCAGGGCTTAGATAATTGGCAAAGTGGGTTTCTATGAAAGAAAGAAGTTCGTCAATATTTACAAGTAAGCTCTTATAGGTATTCTTTAAAATTAATTTCCTTGGGATTGCCGCTTTTTGATTTTCTAGAGTTTGATTTAATAATATGATAAAGGAAGAGTGGTATTGTTTGATAAGCAGTTTTATTTCATTTTCCTTGTTTGTGGAAAAGACCTGGCTTTTTATGAGTAGTTGTAAACGAAGATTTTCTTCAGAAATTCGAAGGATAATATTATTTAACTGCACATCGGTAATTGCCCCTATATCTGTTTTGGAGGGGTTGAGCGTGACTGTAATAAGTAGATCGAGCCATTCAAGTGGATATGATTTGTTTGCATTTTTCAAGATAATTCATTTGCGGACTCTATTCTTACAGTTAATTATATATTCTTCCTTTTTATAATATTCAGGTTGTTTTATAGGATTATAAATTGATTCTATCCATAGGATTGCCAGGAAATGATATCACTAAAAAACGTAGGTATTCTGAGTGTCTATTACAAATTTTATGAAATTGTTTTTTTTCAATTTTAATCCCTTCATTTTGTTTTACAACAATTTCTTTTTTGTTGAGTAGAAATGTTGCAACGCCTTCAAGAATATAAAAGAATTGCGCAGTTTCATTATGATAATGTGTTTGTTCTTCCGTATTTAGTGGCATTTTTTCTTCTTTGATGATGACTTGGTCTGATTGTATTAATGTCCAGGCATCACAATGATTTCCCCATGTGTAGTGAGGGGTATTTTCTGTATTTGTAATCATAATTTTTAGAGGTTATAAGTCATCTGTATAATGTCTTTTGCTTTTCTCCTGTGAAAATTTTCGATTGTTGTAATCTCCTGATTTATTTCTGGCTATGGATAATGTATTCCACGCTTCGTTTTTCAGCATTTTGGCAATGAAAACCATCTGACCAATATGATATGGGTAGTGAGCTAATTGTCTATTAATGGCTTCTACTACGGTATGGCCATCATTCCGTATATAAATAATTTTTTCCAAGTCTTTTTCTGATAATTGTTCAAGCGTAGTTAAGAGACATTCCCATCCTTTATTCCAATAGTTCATCATTTCTGTTTTGTTCAAAAATGAATTCGTAAATTCAGAATCCCTATTACGCCAGCCCTTTTCTCCATCTGTGGTTAGAAAATCGGTAAATCTTGATAACATATTTCCAGCAATATGATTTACTAGAATGGCGATGCTATTGCTTTCTTCATTGTATTGCCAAAACAATTGTTCTTCAGTTAGTTGTTCCATCGCTTTTTCTCCTAACATTTTATAATAGAGAAACTGTTTTTTAATGCTTTCCAAATAACTATTCATCTCTTTTGGTTTTGATTATATTTTTTAATTCTTTAACGGAGCAAATACCTACACCTATCCCTTTCAATTCATCGATACCTTTGGGGTAAATTCCGGAGATAGTCTCAGGAACAATACTAATATGGTAATCTCTTTCACTAGCTTCATATATGGTAGCTCTGGGGCAATTGGGGAAATTGCAGCCTGCAATCAACAACGAATTGATTTGATGACTGGTAAGCCAATCATCTAATTGTGTGCTATAGAAAGCTCCCCAGCGAGGTTTATAGACTATAAAATCATACGGGGCTATTGGTATAATCTGACCGTTTAGCAGCGATATATCTGAATAATTTTCTGCATTTTCGGGTAATAATTCCGTAACTATTTTAGCTCCATTACTACCCGGGGAAACGATTTTTTTACCATCTTGAAACAAGCTCTTTCTGCATAGCTCAGCATTACTGCCATCCTCTTTATAAAGTCTAATGACGTGGATGACCGGAAGTTGGCAGTTACGAAATACAGATGCCAGTTTGGCAATATTTTCCGTAACGTCTTCGGTTCCCTGTATATATGATGCACCATCTTTTTTTGCAAAATCCTTTTGCATGTCAATGATGATCAAGGCACTCCTATTCCAATTCATTTTTGTGTATTCCATTTTCTTACTGGATTTTATAATGTGCTCTTACTTTACTTACTTTTCCTTCATTATTCAATTCCATATATTCTGCCGAAAAGGAGTTATTTACACTTCGGTAAAACAAAACGATTGAATGAGATCCTTTGAGTTCGTGATATAATTCAAAGTGCAGGTCGGGGTATTTTTGCAGGGCTTTTGAAAAATAATCCTTTAAATCACTTTTATTGGAAATTTTACCTTCTGCGTTTATTCCCATTTGCTGGATAATAGGAGATACAAAATCAATTTTTTCGCTGTAATGCTCCATTATTTTATTCAAATCGTGACTGTTCCACGCCATGAGCCACTCCTGTGCAAAATCTGTATTCATATCCGTTTATTTTAATCGACTGTTTTGAATAATTTCTTCTGAACTCAATCCAAACATTGGCGGTGTCTTTACATCCAACAGGTTCAGATAAATATAAAGCTGTGCTCTGTGATGAATTTCGTGTTCGGTCATTGCACGAAGCCACTTCCATACCGTAATAGGTGTATTGGCTGGTGTCAGGCATTTTCGTTGCAAATCATCATTGCTAAGCTTTTTTAAAATGGCTAATGCTTCCTCGTGTTTCTCATTAAAATACCCGATTATCTCATTGTATCCATCTGCTAATTCTTTACCACAACCGCTATAGCAACATGGCTTTCCTAAAATGGTTTCGGCAAACATATATCTTTCTATTGCTGCAATATGACGTATTTGGTCGGCTATGGTAAACTTTCCGGGTCTATACGCCCAATCCATGTATTCTGGTGGAATAACAGCTATCAATCGGTTCGTCCGTTCCCTGATTTTTCCGTAATAGTCCAGAAAGGTGTTGATATTGGTTATTTCCATAATTCGTTCAGTCTATTTGTTTGTCAGGAGCTTTTTTGGATAACTGCATTAAGGTTACTAATGAAGTTGCCGCTAGTGTTTCCTCGCCTTTATTCGTAATACTAAATACATCTGAACGCACCACAGTAAGCACTTTTCCGTTTTTTACCACCTGCGCTTTAGCCACCAATTGTTCTCCAAAAGCGGGATTTAGATAATTTACTTTTAATTCAACCGTAGTAAAGTAACTGTCTTTCGGTTTTGCCGAAGCTCCTGCATAACCAGAGGAAACATCAACTAAAGTAGCAATGGTACTGCCGTTGAACATTCCTGCGGGGCGAGCCATAAATTCTTGTTTAGCAACGGTAATTTCAAAATAGCCCTCGCCAATTCCGGTTATTTCTGCTCCAAATAATTCCATCATTTTGGAACGGTTAAAACTTTCCTTTAATTGCTTTTTTCGTTCGTTACTGATTGTTTTCATAGAACCAATTATTTAAAAATTCATTCATAAGTGTGTTGCACGTACTTGTGTTTTGTACCCCTGTATGGATTTCTGCTTCAGATTGTACATAAGGAAGCGGTTCTATGTCTTCTTTTCCATTTTCAAGCATTTGCAATAAGGTGGTTTGTGTTACTTCCAAATGAAATTGAAGTCCTATTACATTTTTATTGTAGTAAAAAGCCTGATGCGCATTGGCTTCTGAATACAATAGGTCTAAACTTCCGTTATCAGGAATATCGAACCGGTCTCCGTGCCAGTGAAAGACGATGGGTTTATTGCTGAACAGCTTATAAAACCAAGGTAGCTTTTTACTTTCTTCGGTAGGGAAAACCGGAAACCAACCTATCTCTTTATGAGTGGCAGGAGATACTTTTGCACCTAAACAATCCGCAATGAGTTGTGCACCCAAACAAATTCCCAATACTTTTTTGCCTGCGGCTATACAGGATTTGATAAACAATTTTTCTGCCTTTAACCATTGATATACCGATTCTTCGTAAATACCCATTGGGCCTCCCAGTACAATCAAGGCATCTATCTCTGAAATATCAGGTAGTAGAAACCCGGGATCATAAAATTTTGTGGAGGATATTTTGTGTTCTTTGTCATCCAACCAGATTTTAACAGCTCCTAAACCTTCAAAGGGTACGTGTTGTAAATAATGGACATTCATAGGTATGCTTTATTTTCATTCCAATAATAACTGTCAGGGTACATACGCTGCCCGAAGACTGCTGTGCCCACCCTGATTATTGTAGCCCCTTCTTTTATGGCTGTTTCTAAATCTCCACTCATTCCCATTGACAATTCCTTCATTACGACGTTGGGGATATTTAAAGCAATAATTTCCTGCTGTATGTTTTTCAGTAAGCGGAAACATTGACGGACTTTTTCCGTTTCGGCACTAAATAATCCTATGGTCATCAATCCTTTTATTTTTAGTCTATCGAATTTTGCTACTTGTTGCACCAAGTCAATAGCTTTGCTTGGATGTACACCGAATTTACTTTCTTCATTAGAAGTGTTCACTTGTATAAAAACCTCTATTTCCTTGTTCTCAAATTCCAATCGCTGTTGTAATTTCTCTGCTAAGTCCAACCGGTCAAGGGATTGAATGCAAGAGACCTCATATTTTAAAATTTCTTTGATCTTATTGGTCTGTAAATGCCCGATAAAATGACTGATGTGCGGGGTGCCTTTTAAGGCATCGTATTTAGCTTTTAATTCCTGCACCTTATTTTCGGCAATCAATGTTTGTCCTGAATTTAAGGCTGCTTTAATACGCTCTGCCGAAACGGTTTTGGTGGCTAATAGTAATTTTACCTCACTACAATCACGATTGCTTTCGGTACAGGCGTTTTGTATTCGCTGTTGAATAGTTTGCAGATTATGTATTATATCACTGTTCATATTGCATTGCTTTTTCCTGTTGCTCTAACTCATCCAGCAACATAGATTTTATAAGTGTGTAGGTATAATCTTTAGCTTCAGCAAATGATAGATTGTAATCCCTTTTAATAGTTTGTATATTTTCCGGAAATACAGCCAGCAATTTATTGTAATAGCTGTCCAATAATTCCTTGTTAGGTAAGCTGTATTCAATCCTAATCTGAAATCTCCTTATCAGTGCTGTGTCAATCATTTCCTTATGATTCGTGGCGCAAATCAACAAGGCATTTTCAGGGAAATAATCCATTAATTGGATAATGGTATTTACTAATCTCCTCATTTCCCCTACATCCTTCTCATCGTTTCCCCTTGCTTTGCCTACTTGGTCAAATTCATCTAAAAACAACACCGACTTTTCTCTGCCTGCTTTATCAAAAATCTGTTTGAGGTTTTTTGATGTTTCCCCTATTCGAGAACAGACAATATTGCTCAAATTGAGTATAAGGATGTTTTTACCCAAACTACTTGCAATAGCTTTTGCAGTCATTGTTTTACCACATCCTGAACTGCCGTGAAGCAAAATTTTATTATTAACAGGCAGTCCGTATTTTGATAGTTCGTTAATGTGTTTGTGTTCCCTAATGAGTTGCTTTATTTGATCTTGATTTTCACAGTCAAGTAAGACCTCATCAAGGAGAACCTTTTCTTTATCATTTATAAGCAGGTCATATACATTCATAAATTTATTGCTATTCTAAATATTCATTTTTCGAAAATGAATATTGATTGTCTTTTCTAAAGTTTTAATCCCTCATTGAGGGTCTCTTTTTTTCGAGGCTTGCCCCAAAATTTTAAAAAGGCGTTTCGATTCATAAATTGTGGAATCGCCCCAAGGTTATTGATTTGAGGTCGGAAATGGATTTGAACCATTGTAAAGGATATTGCGTATCCTTGCCTAACCACTCAGCCATCCGACCTTTTATGTTATATCAACAGCTATTTGCTGTATAAATTATTTCTTCTTATCTCCATAAGTCTTTCCGGGTGTTCAGGAGATTGGAAACCGAATTTGCTATATAGTGCGTGTGCATCGAGTGTAGCCAATAATATCCTTCTCATTCCTTTTACGTCATCCAAACCCATTATATATTCCATCAGTTTTTTGGAGAGTCCTTCTCCTCGGTGCTGTTCCAGAATATACACATCTGCCAAATAGGCAAATGTGGTATAATCCGTAATCAGTCTGGCAAAGCCTATTTGTTTGTCGGCTAGAAATACCCCGACACAAAAAGAGTGCTGCAAAGCTTTTTCAACCAGTTCCTTCGAAATTCCTTTAGCCCAATAGCTCTCCATGCATAGAAATTGGTGAATGGCCTGGATATCCATATAGCCATACCCTGTTTTTATGCTGTAGTTTTTCTTTAATTCCATCCCATTTTTTCTTTTGTATTTACAATGTGCGCCAAATGATGTTTGCAGTGCCAACTGTATTTGTCCATTGCCTGAGCTATAGTCTGGTTTTTTTGGAGTTCAGGATGAAAAAAGGATTTTTGCCAATCCTTTTCTTTCAGATTTTCCAAAAGAGCAACCCAGCGCTCATGAATCCCTTCGAGAATTTTTAGAGAAGGTGTAATGTCTGTTAGTTTGGCGTCAAACAGGTCTGCCCAGGGCTTTTCTGCAAAAGGTTTAATACTTGGATTTTCTTCGGTCAACGCAAATTTGATACGTGCAAAACAATTTATATTACTGTCTGCCAGATGATGAATAACCTGCCTGACTGTCCAACCATTTTCCCGGTACGGGGTGTCCAATTGAAGCTGCGTGAGCGACTGTACTTCTTCTTTGATACGGAAAGGCAATAATGCAATAGTAGCAATCCATTGTTGTTGCATCTGCTGATGCAATTCCAGGTTTTCTATATATCGGCCTATTGGATATTGATCTTTTTCATTCATAGGATGCTTATTTTAGATAAAGTGATTCCATGAGTGGGTGTCTTTTGCTCTTCCTTTTCGGATGTTCTCCAAAGCTGTTTTCAGTTGAAACATTATAGCATCATCTTCTATGTAAGGGGAATAGTCTTTGCCTTGTATCTGAATGCTATATACTGGAGAAATAACTGCTGCGGTACCCACACCAAAAAGTTCCACTTGATTTCCGGCATTAAACGCATCTTCCAGCTCTTGATAGCTAATAGCCCGTTCTTCCACATTCATTCCTTTATCCCTGGCAATCTGGATAATGGAATTTCGGGTCACCCCATCCAGGATAGAAGTGCTCAAACGTGGAGTGATGAGTGTATCCTTGAGCATTACCATCATATTCATAGTTCCGGCTTCTTCCAAAAACTGATGTGTTTTGGCATCTGTCCAGATAATTTGATCGAACCCCTGTTCTTTTGCCTGTTGTGTAGGGTAAAAGGCAGCTCCGTAGTTTCCGCCACATTTTACGTAGCCCACACCGCCTTCTGCTGCCCTAACGTATTCGGTTTCAACTTTTACCCTTACAGGTTTGGGATAGTACAGCCCCATCGGGGTACAGGTAATACAAAACGTATAGTTGTCAGCCACTTTAACCCCCAAACGTGGCTCCGTAGCAAAAACAAACGGGCGGATATATAGACTTACTTCTTTATCCTGTGGAATCCAATGCTGTTCAAGCCATACTAATTCTTCCAAAGCATTGATGAAAAGCTCTTTTTCTATGGGCGGCATGCACATACGCTCCAAAGAACGATTGAAACGTTGGTGATGCTTTTCGGGGCGAAAAATATGTACTTGACCGTTATCTTGACGAAAAGCTTTCATTCCTTCAAAAACGGTTTGCCCATAGTGAAGACAAAGCGCAAAAGGACTTAATGAAAAATGTTGTGTGGGTACAATTCTATGAGACCTCCAGTTTCCATGATCATATTCGCTCAGGAATAGGTGATCGGTAGGCTGTGTCCCAAAATTAAAATCATCATAATTGAATGCTGATTGTTTACTCTGATCATTTTTGTGAATGTCTATTGCCATTGTTTCCATAGCTTACTATTTTATGTTTAATTCCATTTTAGTGTCTGCTCTTTTATAAATGCCCTGTTCTATGGGTATTTGTTGAAACCCAAATTTTTTATAAATGCTTAAAGCAGGTTTTAAAGCAGATTGAGTATAGAGCACTAATTTTTTTACTTCTAGTTCTTTTGCTTTTTCCAGGGCTGATTTACATAGTTTTGTACCTGCCCCAAGTCCGTGAAAAGCCTCGTCCACAGCCATTTTGGTAAGTTCCATAGTAGCATTGTCTATTTTTTTCAGTGCCACTGCACCTATTACCGTTTGATTATGAAGCGCAAATAAAATTTCTCCCCCATCTTTTAAAATAGCTTCTTCAGGATGAGTTAGGACATAGTTGTCAATAGCTTCCAATACAAAATGTTTTTCAATCCAAGCTTTGTTGAATTTTTCAAAGTAAGGTTGCCATTCAGGACGGTATGGTGCTATGTGTATGATTGTCATAATTTTATTTCAAATAAGCTGACTTCAATATTGTTGTAATGGGCAGGAAGATTACTTTTAGGGGGCAATTGTTTTTTCCCGATTAACCGGAACCCTAAGTTTTGGTAATAGGTTATCAATTTCTTATTACTGGCCCAGGTATCAATTCTTATAAATTTCTTTTTGCTTTTAAAGGCTTCAATCATAGCCCATTCTACAACTCTTTTAGCTATATTTTTCCCTCTGTAATTGTTGAGAATTGCCATTCGATGTAGATAGATGGCTTCCTTTCCTTTATCATCATTCCAAATGATGGGGTCAACATTCATTACGGAAAAAACGCCTGCAATTTCATCTTCGTCAGTCACTACCTTAAAATTTCTTTTCTCTTCAATCTCTTGTTTTATGAAAGATGAGCTGAATGGATACCAACTGTAACCAGTTTGATGATGTTGATATGCAATTGCTTCTGTGTATATTTTTTCAACACTGGAAATATCTGTTATGATGGTTTGTTCTATTCTCATTGTATTGCCATTTTTCGATATCCTCTGTTAATACAATACACACCGGAAAGTGTAGCGGTTAAAGCTAATAGCGTTATATCCGTAAGGGGTTCATTCAGGAAAAAATACCCTAGCATAATGGCTATAAATGGATTGATGTATGCGTATAAAGAGGAGACACCAATGGGTAAATGTTTCAGGGCATATACAAAACTGGAGTAAGCGATAATAGAGCCAAATACGATAAGGTATGCCAATGCCCATATACTTTTGCCTGAAATTGCTTTTAGTTCTGTGTAGTCGTCTAAAAAGAGGCTAAAAAGCACTAATGCAATCCCTCCCGTGAGCAGTTGTAAGGCTGCATTTTGGAAAACATTTTTATGATTTAAAATTTTGAACTTACTGAAGACACTTCCCGAAGCCCATGCCAGGCAGGCTCCAAATGCAATAAGCATTCCTAGAAAATATTCCGGATTGGCAATATCTTTTAGATTATCCCTGAAAATGAGTATGATTCCCAAACAACCCAATATCAATCCAAATAAGATCAAAATGTGCGGTCTTCTTCTATCAAAACCAAACAGATAGCTGATTACTACCACAAATACAGGAATAAGTGATAATATCAATGCGGCCAGTCCACTGGTAATGTAACGTTCGCACCAACCAATTACGCCATTGCCTAAAGTGACCATTAAAATACCGGTAATGGATTGATTAAGTAAATCCGATCTTCTAAGCTGAAGTTTTCCAATGATTTTTAATGCGACCAGCATGATGCCTCCTGCCATGATTTGCCGAATAGCAGAAAATAGAAAGGGAGGAAAAGTGGCTACGCCTATTCGGATTGCAAAGTAGGTAGAGCCCCATACTAAGCATACGATAATAAGAGATAAATATGCTAATAGATTTTTATTCATAGCAAGTAGGTAATTTTTATAACAAAATAAAGCAGAAAAAATGAATGGTTACAGATACAATTTTATTAATTTTGACGGATACAGATTTTATAATGAAGACTACACTATATCAAAAAATTGCCGAAACATTATCAGATCAGATTCAAAGCGGCACTATAAAGACCGGGGAAAAAATGCCTTCTCTTAGAGATCTAAAGAGAGAATATGGGGTTAGTATGAACACGGTTATTCAGGCCTACCTGGAACTGGAATCACAAGGGTTAATTATCTCCTGACCTAAATCAGGGTATTTTGTTAATTACAAACCCAATCAATTATCTGTACCCTCAACCAGTAATCCAGAAGGAATTGAGGAGCCGGAATGTGTGGAAAGCCTAATCGCTAAAGTATATACCTCATTAAATGATACCAGGATTACCCGATTCTCTTTGGGAGTACCGGAGAATGAATTGTTGCCTATAGCAAAATTGAACAAGGAACTGGTGAATGCCATGCGAAACCTTAAAGGAGGTGGAACTGAGTATGAAAATATACAGGGAAACCAGAAACTACGCAGGGATATTGCCCGGTTCACCTATACTTGGAATGGTAATTTACAGGAGGAAGACATTATTACTACCGCAGGAGCAATGAATGCCCTTTCATTTGCATTGATGGCACTTACCAAAAAGGGAGATACCATTGCAGTAGAAAGCCCTGTTTATTTCGGAATATTACAATTAGCAAAAAGCCTGGGACTGCACGTTATTGAACTTCCTACAAATCCTATTACCGGGGTGGAACTGGAAGCTTTGAAAAAAGTAATTCCTAAAATTAAAACCTGTATTCTGATTTCTAATTTTAACAATCCATTGGGGAGTTGTATGCCTGAAACACATAAAAAGGAAGTGGTTTCTATGCTAGCCAAGTATGGAATTCCTTTGATAGAAGATGATCTGTATGGAGATGTATATTTTGGAAGCAACCGCCCTAAGCCCTGTAAGGCGTTTGACAAAGAAGGATTGGTTTTATGGATAGGATCGGTTTCTAAAACTCTTGCTCCAGGCTATCGGGTAGGTTGGATAGCCCCCGGAAAATTCAAAGAGAAAATCATTCATCAGAAATTAATCCATACCGTTTCTTCCACAACCATAACACAAGAAGCAATTGCCAACTTTTTGGAGAAAGGACGTTATGAAAATTATTTGAGAAAGTTGCGAAAAACATTACACTCCAATAGTTTGCACTATGCCAGGGCAATAGCAGAATATTTTCCGGAGAAAACCAAAATCAGCAACCCTCAGGGAGGATTCATGTTGTGGGTAGAATTGGAAGAAAAAATAAATACTGTAGAACTATACGAAAAGGCTATCCGCCAAAATATAAGCATTGCCCCGGGCAGGATGTCTACCTTACAAAATCAATTTAACAATTGTATGCGTCTAAGCTATGGACAACGTTGGTCAGAACATATAGAAGACAAACTAAAACAATTAGGAAGAATAGCTAAAAGGATGTCGTAATTGTTAAATAATCTGTTCTATGATTTATTAGGTATAGATAGCTATTTGTAAGGACATCTTTTTATATAAAGTTTGAACCCAAAAAGCTATCTTTGTAAAAAATATTCTTGAAGCGTTTTGCTTTGAGTCCGGCACTGAAACTTAGGAAATTTCGATAACAGCAGGACAACAAGTGAAGAACGCTCATGCTACTGCGTGGGCGCACTTATTGTTGTTGGGTTTCCTAAGACCTCAGTGCTGTAAGTTGCTGCCTGCGCTATTTTAAATCAGGCGGTATTAATCCATAAAAATATTGATATGAAAGCAGCCGCCCAGCATTTTCCCGGATTTCATTATTCAGCTTCAGAACTCCTCAAATACATTACCGTAGCAAAAGATTTTACTTTAATGCTATCTTCAGGAGAATTTATTAAATTTACTCCTATTAATGATTCATTATTTGAAGATTGGCTCATAGCAAACAAGGTTCAAAATATCAGAAAAGAAGAAGGCTGGATAACCGAATAACCAGCCTGAATACATTACTTCCCTTTTCCTAATTCATTCAACTTTTCTTTGAGTTCAATAAGTCCGGCCTTTTCGAGATACTGACCGGCAATACTTTTCAATTCTTCCAGATTTTCTTCTGGCACATTAGATAGAAGTCCATCATTTTTCTCATCATCTTTCACGACCAATCCACGCTCAATTACATGGTTTAGTAATAGCACATTTTTACGTGAGATCCTCAAATCAATCTTCACTGTGTCATTCATGCCAGGGATACTTAAGATCGTATCATAAACTTTGGCTACATCATTTGTTGTCAACATAATCACACGTTTTAAATCATTCAACATTAATAACAAAAGTATTAAGAGTAAAAGAAATCATCCTCATCAAAATATGAAGGAGATAATTATTAGAACTATGGAAAACAAATCAAACACCATTATTATTACAGGAGGTCCCGGAATGGGAAAGACATCCGTGATAAAGCAGCTTTCAGTTATGGGATATCATTCGGTTGAAGAAACCGGTAGAAGTATTATCCAAAAAGAAATTAAAACAGATGGAAATCGTTTACCGTGGCTAGACAAAAAAGGATTTGCAATGGCTATGTTTCGGCAATCCCTCAAAGATTTTCAAAATGTATCGGAGAAGTGTGGATTGACATTTTTTGACCGTGGTATTCCAGATGTCATTGGATACCTAAAACTTTGCAATATTTCCATTCCTGAAACAATGTGGCAGGCAGCAAAAGAAAACCAATATCATCCTATGGTTTTTATAACTCCACCTTGGAAAGCTATTTATGTAAATGATGCCGAGAGAAAACAGACTTTTGAAGAAGCAGTTGCCACTTATGATACAATGAAGGAAACCTATTCTTTTTTGGGGTATAAATTGGTTGAGCTACCTAAAACCACAGTTTTAAAAAGAGCAAAATTCATTCTTGATTATCTTTTAATATACTGACTGTCATCCCATTCAAAATATAATGAGGATAGGTAGAAGCCATAGCACTTGTTTAACTTTACGTCCGTGAACTGAATAGTGAAGATGAAAATGTGCTGTTATGGATTTCAGAAAACAAAAACTTTCCATTGTGGAAGCTAAGGAAATGGATATGGTTCAGTACCTGTCCTTGTTAGGTTATGAACCTTCAAAAATCAGGAACAATGACTATTGGTATGTTTCACCATTACGGCGGGAAAAAACACCCTCTTTTAAGGTAAATCGAAAGCTGAACCGATGGTATGATCATGGACTTGGTAAGGGAGGTAATATTATCGATTTCGGAATTGAATATCATGGTTGCTCGGTTGGAGAATTTCTAAAAAAATTGGATGGTGGTTTTTCTTTTCAGAAGACCATAAAAAATATTCCCAAAATAGAAAATGCATCGGAGCATTCACTTAAAATTTTAAAAGAGGTTGAGCTTAGTTCATACACATTGACCAGCTACTTGGAACAGCGAAAAATTCCTGTTGAAATTGCAACCCAATATTGTAGGGAAGTACATTATGAACTGAATGCTAAAAGCTATTATGGAATTGGTTTTAAAAATGATTCCGGTGGATTTGAAATACGCAATCCTTATTTCAAAGCAAGCAGTTCTCCAAAGGATATTACCACAGTAAAAAATGCCTCAGATGAGGTGGCTGTATTCGAAGGATTTATGGATTTTCTTTCGTTCAAAAGTATCAGAGCAAATGAGGTAAATAATTCTTCTGATTTTGTTATTTTAAATTCCCTTTCCCTGTTTGAAAAAGCACGTCCGTTTCTGGAATCGCACAAATCAATACGGCTATACCTAGACAATGATGGTGCCGGGAAAAAAGTTGTCAGGGAAGCATTGTCTAATAGCAAGAAATATAACGATCATAGCAAGCTTTACCAAAACCACAAAGACCTTAATGACTGGCTTGTGTATATTGGAAAGCAGCAGAAGAAACGCTTAGGGAATAAACTGTAAAAGTGTTTCTAAGCATTTTAGAAAACTTCACTATTTAGAAAATCGCCAGAATCCCTGAAAGTACATAATAAGCCTCTGGGAGACTTTGGCAAAACGACGAGTTTGCAACGTTCCTGCAAACGGCAAGATGAACGGTTGTTAAACAACCGACATCTTGCTGCCTATCACTCGGAACTCGTGGGCAGGGCGTATAGAATGAATTTTTGAGTTTGATAACAGGATAAAGGAGAATGAGATGGAAGGAAAAAAATCAAACAGGACACGCATTATCGGGTTGCGTTTAACACCCGATGAGTATGCGAAAATCGAAAAGAAATGGCAAAACAGTACCTGCCAAAAGCTAAGTGAATATGTTCGTCACAGCCTTTTTGAAAAGCCCATTGTAACGATGTATCGCAACCAATCTGCTGATGATTTTATGGCAGAAATGGCTCAGCTTAGAAAAGAACTTAACCACGTGGGCAACAACTTTAATCAGGCGGTAAAAAAACTCCATACGCTTCAAAAAAGTACAGAATTTAAAAGCTGGCTGATTGCCCATGAAGTGGAAAAACGAACCCTGTTCAATAAGGTGGATGAGATTAAAAATCACATCCAAAAAATGGCAGAAATATGGTTGCAGTAATCAAAACAGGGCACTCTATTCATCGCATTTTAAACTACAATGAAAACAAGGTTAAACAAGGAGTTGCGAAATGTATCGGGGCAGGGAATTATCCTGTTGACCCAGATAAAATGAGCTTTACCATGAAGCTCAATCGCTTCTTAAAACAGATGGAGTTAAATGAAAAAACAAAACGGAATAGTGTCCATATTTCACTCAATTTTGATGTTTCAGAGAACCATTTATCAAAGCAGAAACTGCTTGAAATAGCCGACAGTTATCTGGATAAAATCGGTTTTGGGGAACAACCTTATTTGGTCTATCAGCACCACGATTCAGGGCATCCACATATCCATTTGGTAACTACCAATATTGAAGCGGATGGCAAACGAATTGACTTGCACCATTTGGGTATCCGTAAATCTGAACCCGCTCGTAAAGCATTGGAAAAAGAGTTTGGTTTGGTGCAGGCTGAAGCTCAAAAAAAAGATAAAAATTATCAGTTAAAACCCATAGTTGTAAGCAAGGCAAAGTATGGTAAATCGCAAACTAAAATGGCTATCCAAAACATTCTGGAAAATGTCTTGAATCCATACAAATATACCAGTCTTCCGGAGCTGAATGCAGTACTTAATCAATACAATGTAAAGGCAGAACGGGGGACAGAAAATTCAAAAGTTTACCAAACAGGTGGATTGCTATATCGGGTACTAGATATTGATGGTAATCCGGTAGGTGTCCCTATCAAAGCCAGTCTGTTTTATAACAAGCCTACCCTGAAATTTCTTGAGCAGAAATTCAAAGAAAATGTGGCGAAACGAACACTTTTTAAACGACGGGTTAAAAATGTGGTGGATAAGGAATTGTTATCAAAAAAATCATCCATTCCAGAACTAATATCTGCGTTGAAAAAACAGGGTATTCAGATCGTACTCAGGCAAAATGCTAACGGAATTTTATATGGAATCACCTATGTGGATCACCAAACCAAATGTGTTTTTAACGGAAGTGCTTTGGGCAAAAGATACAGTGCCAAAGCCATTCAGGAAAGGTGTTTACCGGAAGGAGTTTCGGGACAGGATTTGCTAAGGCATCCCGACCCGAAACAGACCATTGGGTTACAGCCACAGACTACCGCTGCGGCAGAAACCAAAGAAGCTGATAAAGAGGTTCAATCTGCTACTATACCAACAGGAAAAGAAAATGTATTGGAGGTTTTAACTCAGGCAGAAAACACCTCAGATTATTTACCTAATCAGCTTAAAAAGAAACGCAAAAAGAAGAAAAAAAGAAATCTGAATAATAACCAGTAGAAAAATAAAGCTATGGCAATGAACACCGGAGAAAATGAACAGGCGCTGAGAAAAATACTGGATATGACCAGGCTTATCAGTATTACCATATTAATCATCCATTTCTATTTCTACTGTTACAGTGCTTTTGAAATATGGGGATGGCAAAGCACTTTTAGTGACCGTATTTTAAGCAATATTTATAAGACGGGATTGTTCAGCAATTTTCATAAATCGAAATTTATTGCCCTTGGTTTTTTGGGTATATCCCTTTTAGGAGCCAAGGGGAGAAAGGATGAGAAATTAAATCACAGAACAGCCTTTGCTTACCTGATTACCGGATTGCTCATTTATTTTATCAGCTATCTCTGTATGAAGTTGAACACACCTATAATAACGACCGCTATCCTGTATATGGCATTTACAGGAGTAGGCTTTCTGCTGGTATTGACAGGAGGCACCTTGCTTTCCCGAATTATCAGGAATAAAATCAATAATAAGGACATCTTTAATAAGGAAAATGAAACCTTTCCTCAGGAAGAACGATTGCTGGAAAATGAATATTCCATTAACCTTCCGGCGCAGTACCAATTAAAAGACAAGCAACGGAAAAGCTGGGTCAATATCATTAATCCATTCCGGGCGATTATGGTATTGGGAACTCCCGGTTCCGGAAAATCCTACTTTGTGATACGTCATGTAATTACCCAGCATATCCGTAAAGGATTTACCATGTTTGTGTACGACTTTAAGTTTGATGACCTTTCCAAAATAGCCTATAATACCTGGCTGAAAAACCAACATCGATATACCAAACCCCCGGCATTTTATGTGATTAATTTCGATGACCTTACCCGTAGTCATCGTTGCAATCCCTTAGAGCCTTCTGCGATGACCGATATTACCGATGCAGCAGAAAGTGCCCGCACTATTTTGATGGGGTTAAACAGGGAATGGATTAAACGCCAGGGAGACTTCTTCGTGGAATCCCCGATTAACTTTTTAACGGCTATTATCTGGTATTTAAAAAAATACAAGGATGGTGAATTCTGTACCTTACCGCATGTAATTGAATTGATGCAGGTAGATTATGATAGCCTGTTCACATTATTACGAACCGAGAAGGAAATTGAAGTGCTGATTAATCCATTTGTTAATGCGTACCTCAATGATGTTATGGAACAATTGGAAGGTCAGATCGCTTCCGCAAAAGTGGCAATGGCAAGGCTTTCATCCCCACAACTATACTATGTGTTATCGGGTAATGATTTTGATCTGGATATTAATAATCCTGATGACCCAAAGATTGTATGTATGGGAAACAATCCACAAAAAATACAGATTTATGGAGCGGTATTATCCCTCTATGTAAACCGGCTAATCAAGCTGGTGAACAAAAAAGGAAAGCTAAAGAGTAGTCTCATTTTTGATGAATTCCCGACCATCTACCTGAACAATATGGATAGTCTGATTGCTACTGCCCGAAGCAATAAAGTTTCTACCTGTCTGGGTATTCAGGATTTTAGTCAGCTTCGAAAGGATTATGGTCGTGAACAGGCAGATGTAATTATGAATATTACGGGGAATATTGTTAGCGGTCAGGTTACAGGTGATACTGCCAAACAACTCTCCGAACGCTTTGGGAAAATCATGCAGGATAGGGAAAGTTATTCTATTAACAGCGGGGACACTTCCATCAGCCGATCCAAACAATTGGAAGCAGCCATACCACCTTCCAAAATATCAGGGTTAAGCTCCGGTGAATTTGTGGGCATGGTGGCTGATAATCCAGATTGTAAAATAGACCTAAAAGCTTTCCATTGTGAGATTATTAATGACCATGACAGCCTTAAGCGCGAGGAACAAAATTATAAGGACATTGAAATCATCCGAAAGTTGGATTCAGGTATGGTACAGCGTAACTATTTCCAAATCAAACAGGATATTCAGGACATTATACAGTCAGAAATGGAGCGGTTGCTGAATGATCCGGGATTGAGACATTTGGTGGTAAAGAAATAATAGCATATTCGTTTTTTTTCTTGGATAAGAATGATTTTTTCTGTTGTTTTCAAAATTTGAAAAACTCTACAAAATAATTTTATCAAATATTGAATGTTTTTTATATATTTGTAGTGAATTTGAAATAAGCTACAAATTAAATGAAGGTAAAATTAGGAGATATTGCTCAATTACAGTTTGGTTTATACGTGAAGCCTAAAAGTATTGGTGATGCGGTGTATTTGCAGGCTAAGCATTTTGATGATTGGGGGAATCAAACGGATGAGGTTGACACTTTCGTTCAGATAGATCAAAAAAAGAAAGCTCACCTTCTTGAAGATGGAGATATTCTGTTGGTTGGAAAAGGAATGAGGAACTTTGCTTGGACTTATAATAAAGAGTTCGGTCCAGCCATAGCATCTTCAATATTTTTTGTTATCAAGCCTGATCCTTTAAAAGTAATACCTGAATTTTTGACTACCCTATTTAATATGCCACAAACGCAGGCTTATTTCCAGACTCTTGGTGCTGGGAGTTCTATTCCTTCCATTCGTAAATCTGAATTAGAGGCTTTTGCAGTGAAGCTTCCTCCTTTGGAATTACAACAAAAAGCAATAGCTATTAAGTCCTTGCATTATAGAGATATGGAAATATCAAAACAGATTATTTTAGAAAAACAAAAAGTATATCAGGGTATAATAGGAAAAATCATTAATGGCGTTATGATTAATTAGATAATGAAAAAATTAAGTGAAATATTAAAAAGGCAAAAGGAATTAATGGGTATTGAGAATAGCTATGCTATTGAAATATCTTTTGACATCAATATCTTTTCGGAATTAATTCTTGAACATAAAACTTATCAAAAATTCCAGAAAACTCAGAATAGGTACACCTATCATCCTGAAGATAAAAATATTCCTGTTAAGGGACATTATCACATTTACCCAAGGAATAGCAAAAAAGAGATTTATGCCGTAAATACCGATGGCACAGCACATCACAAGAGTAATAGAGGTTTTGAGATTCCAAAAAAGGAAGCTATTGAATTAAAGAAACTTGGTGTGCAAATTCCCGATAACAGGATTCTCGAACATAAGGAAATATTCATTAACGAAAATATAGAATCATATACCTCTATATATATAATAATAAACGATTAGCATGAGTAAAAAACCAATTACACAAAACGAGATCAATAATATTGTTTGGAAGGCATGTGACACCTTTAGAGGGGTTATTGATCCATCCCAGTACAAGGATTATATCCTTACTATGCTTTTTGTGAAATATGTATCAGATGTATGGAAAGACAAAAAAAATTTCTATGCAGAAAAGTATAGCGGTGATGAAATCAGAGTGCAAAGAGCTTTGAGGAATGAGCGTTTCCAATTGCCCGATACTTGTACTTTCGACTATTTATTTGAAAACAGAAATGCGGCAAATATTGGAGAGTTGATCAACACTGCACTGGAAAGTATGGAGGACGCCAACCGAAGTAAACTGGAGCGTGTATTCCGAAATATTGATTTCAATTCAGAAGCTAACCTTGGTCAGACTAAAGATAGAAATAGAAGGCTCAAAAATCTATTGGTTGACTTTTCTGGGTTAGATCTACAGCCTTCCCATTTAGAGGATAATGACGTTATTGGTGATGCTTATGAATATCTAATTGAGAAATTTGCCAGTGATGCAGGAAAGAAAGCGGGGGAGTTTTATACGCCTGCGCAAGTTTCAAAACTTTTAGCCAAACTACTCAATCCTCAGCCTGGGGACCGCATTATTGACCCGACATGCGGTTCTGGCTCATTGTTGATTAAACTTGCTAAAGAGGTAGGGAATAAAAATTATTCACTTTATGGTCAGGAAATCAATGGAAGTACTTGGGCTCTTGCGCGTATGAACATGTTTTTGCATGAGATAGATGACGCTACTATTGAATGGGGTGATACTTTAAACAATCCTAAACTACTTGAAGAAGATAGCTTGCTTAAAGGAAATATAGTAGGAGCAAATCCTCCATTTTCATTAGATAAGTGGGGAGCTGACAACGCTATTTCTGATCAGTTCAACAGATTCCATAGGGGAACTCCTCCAAAGAGCAAGGGAGATTATGCTTTTGTATCTCACATGATAGAGTCTACGTATCATGACACAGGTCGCGTTGGTGTTATTCTGCCACATGGGGTTCTTTTCAGAGGAAGTAGTGAAGGTAAAATAAGAAAGCAGTTAATTGAAGAAAACTTGTTAGAAGCTGTGATTGGATTGCCAGCTAATTTGTTTTACGGAACAGGTATTCCTGCAAGTATTCTCATTTTTAATAGAGCAAAAGGGAAAAATAAAGATATCCTCTTTGTTGATGCCAGTGAAGGATATGAATCCAGCACCAATCAAAATCGTCTTCGTGATAGTGATATAGACAAGATTGTCAATACGTACAAAGCATTTCAAAAAACCATTCCTTTAACGTCTAAGGAAGGTAAGGTATTAGAAGAAAAGTATGCTTATAGAGCATCTGTTCAAGAGGTTGCCGAAAACGAGTACAATCTAAATATTCCCCGCTATGTGGATACATTCGAAGAAGAAGAAGAAATCGACATCCCAGCAACTCAAAATAATATCAAAGAATTGAAGAAGGAGCTTGCAACGGTAGAACAACAAATCAATAATTACCTAGTAGAATTAGGGTTTAATGAATAAGACAATCGAAATAACATATAAAACCAAACATACAAAAGTCGGAGATATTCCAAAGGATTGGAGTTTGGATAAACTTAGAAAAAATGCAATTGTTCTCTTTAGTAATGTTGATAAACATATTAAGGAAAATGAAATACCAGTTTCATTATGCAACTATCAAGATGTTTATTATCATGATTATATAACTTCTAGCATTACATTTTCAGCAGGTTCAGCAAAAGAATCCGAGTTTTACAAATTCCAACTACACAAAGGAGACGTAATAATAACAAAAGACTCTGAGGACAGAAAGGATATTGCTGTGCCAGCTTATGTCATTGAAGAAATTCCCAATTTAATTTGTGGTTACCATCTTGCAATTCTGAGACCTAATGAAGCCCATTTAGATGGTGTTTTTTTATCTTTTCTGTTACAGTCCCATAACATTAATCATTATTTTCAAAAATTAGCAAATGGGGTTACACGATTTGGCTTAACAACTGACTCAATAAAAAATGCCTTAATTCCTATTCCTCCATTACTGGAACAAGAAAAAATAGCAGAGATACTTAGTACTTGGGATTTAGCCATATCCATTACCTATAATTTAATTAATGAACTTAAGTTTCGCAATAAAGGACTTGTCATAAAATTATTGACGGGAAAGAAGCGACTGAAAGGATTTTCTGGAGATTGGGAAGAGCTTCGTGCCGGCAAAATTTTCCAAAGTTATACCGATAAATCACATAATGGAAAATTGGAAGTTTTATCTGCCACTCAAGAACGTGGAGTTATACCAAGAAGCATGAACAACATTGATATAAAGTTTAATCGAGGGGCACTGGGAAATTATAAAAAAGTAGAAATTGGTGACTATGTAATAAGTCTACGTTCATTCCAAGGTGGAATTGAGTATTCGGAATATGAAGGCATTGTTAGTCCTGCCTATACGGTTTTAAAAGAAATCTTACCTATATCTAAGACTTTTTTTAAAGTCTACTTCAAGACAGATTCTTTCATAAGCAGGTTGAATACTATTATTTATGGTATCCGTGATGGCAAGCAAATAAATTATAAGGATTTCTCGACTTTAAGACTTCCGTATCCCCCAATTGAGGAGCAAACTGCAATCTCAAAAGTATTAGAACAACTTGACAAAGAAGTGAAATTATATCAGAGAAAATTAGAAACGCTTAAAGAGCAAAAGAAAGGCTTGATGCAAAAGCTATTGACGGGTGAGATCAGAGTTAAAATCAATAATGAATAATGGATAAGAAGAATTTTAAAATATTGTCCATAGACGGAGGAGGAATCAAAGGTCTCTATAGTGCTTCGGTACTTGCTCGTATTGAAGAGAAGACCGGCAAACAGATAAAAGACTACTTTGATATGATTTGTGGCACTTCAACAGGAGGATTAATTGCACTTGGACTTAGTGTTGGTATTCCTGCTCAACAATTAGCCGACCTGTACTACAAAAGAGGGAATGAAATATTCCCTGTCTCTAATGTAAGACAAGTAAGATTTATCCAGCGTAAATGGCAGTTTATCAAACAACTTATACTTAGAGGTAAGTTTTCTAACCATGCATTAAGACGCATTCTTGAGGAGGTTTTTGAAAATAAAACAATGGGGCAAGCTGAAACTCTATTATGTATCCCAAGTTTCAACCTAATCAAAGGCGAACCAAGAGTTTTCAAATTTCCTCATAAAGAAGGAAAATTTTTCATGGATAAGGACATTCCAATGGTAGATGTAGCATTGGCTACATCTGCTGCCCCCACATATCTACCCATTCATGAGTTAAATAATATTCTCTATACTGATGGTGGTATTTGGGCTAATAATCCTTCCTTATGTGGCCTTCTTGAGGCATTAGACCATTTTGTGGGTGACGGAAAAGCATTTGATAGCTTCAGCATACTTTCAGTAGCAAGCGTTGAACAACCGAGTGGCTGGGCATCTACTTCGAAAAAATCAAGATCTTTTAGACACTGGGGAAATAAACTCTTTCAAGCATCAATGGATGGTCAAGCCTTCTTTAATGATTTCTTTCTGAAAAAAGTCATTAAAAACATAAATCCGCCAGGTAAATATTATCGAATCCCTTCACCCAAACTCTCAAAAGAACACATCGGAATTATCGACATGGATAGAACCGATCAAAAAGCTTTAAAGACCCTCAAAGGAATGGGCGATCAAGATGGCTATCACTATGCCATCCAAGATGAAATCCTGGAATTTTTCAATGAAGAGAAACTTTATAAAACCCAATAAGATATGTCAAACTGCCACAACCTTTTTCAAACCTTTAATGGTAATCTGAATATTACTTCTACCAAGAAGTCTAAACTCATGACTTCTCGTGACACGTTAAGGGACAAGATTCGGAATCATTTTAAGGAAAATCATCCTGACTACAAACCAAAATTTCGAGGACAGGGCTCATATTCTATGGGTACTATGATTCGAACGAAGGAAGATACGTGTGATCTCGATAATGGTGTTTATTTCTTTCCTAAACCCAACGAAACAGCCACTACAATGCAGAATTGGATTTGGGATGCTGTCGAGGACGCAACCTCGGAAAAACCTCAACACAGATCAAAATGTATAAGAGTTATTTATAAAGGTGACTATCATATTGACCTTCCTGTTTACTACAAGGAGAGTGAAACTAATGATAGCGAAAATCCACATCTGGCAGTAAAAAATACAGGATGGTCTAAAAGTGATCCTAAAGAGTTTAAGGATTGGTTCAATAAAAAGAAAGATACAAAAGGTCAGCTTGTACGAACTGTTAGGTTCCTAAAAGCATGGTGTGATAATAGGGCTAAAAAAATGCCTAATGGACTTACTATGACTGTTCTCGCGAGCAACCATATCAAATACAATGATCGAGACGACATTGCGCTGAGAGACACACTCAAAGAAATTAGAAGCACATTAAAATCGTCTTGGACATGCATAATGCCCACTACGCCAAAAGACGATCTTCTTGAAAACTACACAGGAGACAAGGACTACTTTTTTGATGCGATTGATACGTTTATTAAGGATGCCGATAAAGCAATTGATGAAGAAACAAACCAATTGAAGGCAAGTAAGCTCTGGCAAAAACATTTGGGTTCATACTTTCCTGATGGAGAGGATAAAGATGTTGACAAACAAGCCAATTCATTGGCTGCCCTTGCAACTAACATACTAGATAGACGTGCCAAGACCGATAGAGATGGTAAAATTCAAGAATCACAAGGAGTTGATCACAAACCACATAGAAATTACGGAGGATAAATGGCTTTTCACAAAAAATATCGTCCAAATCTAATAGCCATTGTCAATGTCGAGAAAAAGCTTATTGAAAAGCATTATGATTTTCTAGACTGTAAGATTAACAATGGAATTCTTTACTGTTATGGGAATTATCAACCTACAGAGGAATCGATCACTTATTCATACAGAATAAAATATGACCCATTGAGTAAGCCGAAGGTTACGATGACTAGCCCTATAATTTCATACAATGACGATATACACATGTATGAAGATACAAGTTTATGTCTTTATTATCCTCAAGATATGAGTTGGGATTACTCTTCTCATCACTTGTATGACACCATTATTCCCTGGACTCATGAATGGTTCGTTTTTTATGAATTATATCAGTTTACTGGTAAATGGTTACACCCAGAAGTTCAACATAAAAAAGGGAAAAAGAAATGAATCCTTTGTTAATACGACTTATAGCTCTTGGAATAACCTATGTGGTTGGTAAGAAAGTTTTCCAAGCAAATGAAAAATTCGAAATTTCGGATGATTCTAATTGTGATGACCAATTTAAAAGGTTTAATAAAATTATAACCATCCATCCAGATAAAGTAGCTAATCTTAGAAGTGCTCATAATACTATTCGTTCTAAGGTAAGTAGCTATTTCGAAGAGCGTACAAATTTACCTATTCCCAATTTCTATATACAAGGTTCTTACAAAATGGGGACTATCATCGAAAATAAAAGTACAATTTGTGATGTCGATCTCGGTGTATTTTTTCCCCAACACCCAAACATGAATGTTGAATCCATTCAAAACCACATAAAAAAGGCTCTCATAGGGCACACCAGCAAAGGAGTGACTATTAAAACGAATTGTGTACGATTAAACTACGTTCGAGACTTTCACATTGATCTTCCTATCTACTACATAGATGCCTATTCAAATAAAACATACTTTGGATCAAGAGGATATGAATGGGAACATTCCGAGCCGAAAGCTTTTATTGAATGGTTTAAAAAAGAGACCAGTAATAAGCCACAGCTAATTCGAATCATTCGCTACTTGAAAGCATGGTCTGACCACACGAAAGCTAAAACGAGGAAAAAGTTTCCAAGTGGTCTTGCATTGACTCTTTGGGCTATACAGTGCTATGAAAAAAATGGTCGTGATGATGTAGCATTTTTTAATACGTCATCAGCGATTATGGAGTATTTACATAACAAGAAGACATGGAATGCAATTATGCCTGTTCCCCCAGGTGATGATGTAATGCATCGCCTTACTTCTTCTCAAAAGGAAGCATTTTATGAGGAAATAGGTGAAATGGTTTCATTGGCCGCATATGCTGTTAGTGCTCCTAATAAATTAAAAGCCACAACAAAGTGGCGAAAAATATTTGGTAATCGATTTTAAAGCTTTAAAATAATGGCAGTACCATCATTTAAAGAAGACCATATATCACAGCTTCCCGCACTGAAGATGCTTATGAATATGGGCTGGAAATACATTTCTCCTGAGCAGGCTTTAGAAGCTCGTGGTGGCAGAACCTCCAATGTTCTATTGGAAACTATTTTGAAGAACCAACTTCAATTTATAAACACTATAGAATACAAAGGAAAGGAGTTCCCTTTTTCAGATGCAAATATAAATAATGCAATTCTTGCTATACGTGACCTACCTATTCAGGACGGTTTTATTGCTGCCAATAAAGCATTTTATGAATTAATCACATTAGGCAGAAGCTTTGAGCAATCTATTTTAGGTGACAAAAAAAGTTTCTCATTTCATTATATAGATTGGAAACATCCTGAAAACAACACTTATCACGTATCAGAAGAGTTTAGTGTGCTCAGAAGTGGTAGCAGTGAACATTACCGCCTTGATATTGTATTGTTTATCAATGGTATTCCAGTTGTGGTTATTGAGTGTAAGAGTCCACAGATCAAAGACCCAATAGACAAATCAATTGAGCAACATCTAAGGAATCAGCAGGAAGATGGAATACGTGCATTATATCAATACTCCAACTTGGCTATGGGACTGGCCACCCATGAAGCCAAATACGCCACAACTGCCACTCAGAAGGAGTTTTGGAGTTTTTGGAAAGAACTCTTTAAAACAAAAGCGGAAGAAACTGCCTGGCTCGATAAGCTCCAAGCTTTAAAAAATAAGCCACTACCTAACAACGAAAGAACAACGCTTTTTCAAGAACGGTATAAAAACGTCTGGACTTTCTTCCAGGACCTCGAAAAGGAAGAACAGGCGGTAACAGAACAAGACAAGCTACTATTTAGCATTTGTAAGCCAGAGAGACTTTTAGACCTATTCTTCAACTTCACTCTCTATGATGATGGCATCAAGAAAGTCACTAGGTATCAGCAATACTTTGCTGTTCACAATACCTTGGATAAGGTCGTAAAAACAGATAGCGAAGGATTAAGAAAAGGCGGTGTAATCTGGCACACTCAGGGAAGTGGCAAATCCCTCACTATGGTCATGTTGGCTCAACTGATTGCTACTCATCCTCAAATCAAGAATCCTAAAATCATCTTAGTTACTGACCGTATTGATTTGGACGATCAAATCACAGAGACGTTTAAAAAATGTCAAATACCAGTAGAGAATGCTCAAACAGGCAAGCACTTGGTAGAGCTTCTTTCCGGCACAGGTGATACAGTTATCACTACTTTGATTCATAAATTTGAAGCGGCTGTTAATCAGGCCAAAGAAGGATTTGATTCACCCGACATTTTTGTTTTGGTAGATGAAGGACATAGAAGTCAATATGGTACATTCAATATCAAAATGCAAAAGGTATTTCCTAAAGGTTGTTTTATAGCCTTTACAGGAACCCCTTTAATGAAGAAAGAGAAAAGTACTGCAAATCGCTTTGGAGGTTTGATAGATGTTTACTCTATTACCGATGCAGTTGAAGATGGAGCAGTAGTCCCCCTACTTTATGAAGGTCGCCATAACTTAATTGAAGTGAATGAAAAGCCTTTGGATAATTATTTTGATCGAATATCCGAACCTCTAACACCTTATGGTAAAGCTGCTCTCAAGAGAAAGTTTAGTTCCACCAATCAGCTTAATAAAGCAGAAGAGATTATCTACGCCCGGGCTTGGGATATTTCAGATCACTACGAGCAAAACGTTCAAGACATACTTTTTGGAAGTTTAAAAGCTAAAGGTCAGTTAGTAGCTCCAAATAAGACGACGGCTATACGATACCGTGAGTTTATCAGGCAAATAGGCAAAATAACCTGTGAAGTCCTCATTTCCCCTCCTGATGTTCGAGAGAATTACGAAGATGCCTTTGAAGAAAGTGACGACTTAATATTAAAGTTTTGGAAGGCCATGATGGATAAATATGGTAGTCCTGAGAATTATGAAAAGTCATTAATTAACTCATTCAAAAAGCAAGACCACCCTGAAATAATTATTGTCGTTGACAAACTACTTACTGGCTTTGACGCTCCCAACAACTACGTATTGTACCTCACTCGTCAGCTCAAAGAACACACGCTACTACAAGCCATTGCGAGAGTAAACCGTTTAGCTCCAGGCAAGGAACATGGTTTAATTATAGATTACTATGGCAATCTGGAGAATCTTGACAGTGCATTAGAAACCTACTCAGGTACAAACAACTATGATGCGGCTGACTTGGAAGGTACATTGACCAACATCAGTGAAGAAATCAAGAAGTTACCACAGGCTCATTCAGAAGTGTGGGACATCTTCAAAGAAGTCAAAAACAAGTATGATGAACCTGCTTACGAAGAACTATTGCAGGATGAATCTATTCGACACATTTTTTATGAAAAAGTATCGGCTTTTTCTCGCTTGTTAAAGCTAGCCCTATCGAGTTTTGAGTTTATAAGTAAAACTCCTGAGCAGCAAATAAATAAGTACAAACAGGATGCTAAATTTTTCCTTGGATTAAGAATTGCGGTCAAACGAAGATACTTTGACGATCTGGAATATAAAGAATACGAGCCACAAGTTCAGAAACTCATTGACAAGCATATTACTACAGAAGGTGAAATTCTTCGCATTACTGAAATGGTCAATATTTTCGATAAAGAAGAAAGGGATCGTGAAGTTGAGAAGATAACCAGTAAGGCAGCCAAAGCCGATCATATTGCTAGCAGGACTATAAAAGCTATCAATGTGAAAATAAATGAAGACCCAGTTTACTATAAAAAACTTTCAAGACTTATTAGAGATACTATTGAAGACTATCACCAGCATCGTATTTCAGAAGCTGACTATTTAAATAAAGCGAGAGAATACGAAGATCAATTTCATAATGGTAGACAGGACAATGTGCCGGAGAACCTTACTGGAAATGATACCGGTATTGCCATTTATAATTTAGTGAATGAAATTTTTAAAGGAAACTTAAAGCGTTCGGAAGGCTCACAAAACATTGCTGCATTGATGGCTGAAGGTATTGACGAAGTTATTAAGTCTATTGTATTTGAAAACGGGAAGCCAATAATTGATTGGGTAAATAAATCAGATATTGAAGGAAGGATAAAAATTGATATTGATGATTATTTATTCGATTTAAAGATACAGCAAGGTATAGAATTGCCCTTTGACCTAATAGATGAATTGGTTGAAGAAGGAATTAAAGTCGCTAAATTGAAATATGTCTGAAACGCTTAACATACAATCTATAGAATTTGGTTCGAGAAAAATCACCTTTGAACTTTCTTATAAGGATCGTAAAACCCTTGGCATTCGGGTATATCCTGATTGTAAAGTAAAGGTGATTGCTCCGTATAATACCACAGAGGAGAAACTGGAAGCTAAACTTCGGGAAAAAGCACCTTGGATCATTAAACAGCAGCTTGAATTTTTATCCTATCATCCATTAACACCACCAAGAAAATATATTAATGGAGAAACTCATCTTTATTTAGGTAGGCAATATAAACTTAGAATAGAGAAGTCGGAAACTAATGAAGTAAAGTTATTTAGAGGAAGATTATTAGTTTTGAAAAAGGATAGTACATCCGCTAAAAGTCTATTGTTTGAGTGGTATAGAGAAAAAGCTTTCGTTCATTTTGCGGAAACATTGAAAAAAACAATTCCGCTTTTTAAACGATTTGATATTGATGAACCTGAGCTCCAAATTAGACTAATGGCCACTCGCTGGGGAAGTTGTACCTCTAAAGGCAAAGTGATTTTAAACCCTGAATTGATAAAGGCTCCTAAAGGAAGTATTGAGTATGTTATTACTCATGAATTATGCCATTTGGTTCATCATAATCATACCCGAGCATTTTATGCTTTACAAGAAGCAATCATGCCAGACTGGAAAAAATGGAAAGAAAGACTTGAAACGTCTTTAATATGAAATTAAAATAAATGAGATGATAAGATTTTTACATACGGCCGATTGGCACATTGGACAGCTCTTTCATGAATATGACCGGGGATATGAGCATAGGCAATTCTTGGATTGGCTGTTGGAGACTTTGATAGCAGAACAGGTAGGTGTTTTATTAATCAGTGGAGATGTATTTGACTTATCCAATCCTTCAGCAGCATCTATAAAGATGTTTTACTCATTTTTAAATCAAGCGGTAAAAAGAAATCCTGATTTACAGATCATTATTACTGCTGGTAATCACGATTCGGCATCTCGATTAGAATCTCCCAAACCGCTTCTGGAATCTTCTAATATCCACATTGTCGGCTTGATAGAAAAAGACGAAAATGGGATAATTGATTATAGCAAAATCACTATACCTATAAAAGATAAGGATGGTAATATACAGGTATGGTGTATTGCCGTCCCATTTTTACGAATGGGGGATTATCCTTCAATACTGGATTGTGCCAACCCTTATGCAGAAGGCATTACTTCTTTTTATAAAGAAGCTTATGAATATGTTGCTTCTAAAAAAGAATCAGGACAAGCTATCATAGCAATGGGGCACTTGCATGCACAACAGGCTGAGGTGAGTGATATAGATAAAATGGAAAGATTGATCATGGGAGGCGTGGAGTGTATTTCAGCAGCTGCATTTGATGATACTATTCGATATGTGGCATTAGGGCATATTCACAAAGCACAACGAATTGGAGGAAAAGAGCATATTCGTTATAGTGGAAGCCCCTTACCAATGTCCTTTTCCGAAACAAATTACAAACATCAGGTCGTTGTATTTGACATAGAAAATGACCATTTAGAAGAGCTGCGAACCATCGAAATACCAGTTGCTGTCCCGCTCAAAAGAATTCCGGCTGTACATAGCACACTTGCAGAAGTCCTTAGTTCATTACAACAGTTAGAAGTTTTTGAAGGGGATATCCATACGGCACCTTATCTGGAAGTCCGTGTATTATTGGAAGGACCGGAACCCGGACTTAGACACAAAGTAGAAGAGGTACTTGTCGGTAAAAATTTTAGACTGTCAAAAATTGATGTACGCTATAGTACTTCTACAATGAAATCAGAGGAAAATGCTATTGTAAACCCCGAACAGCTTAACGAACTACAACCGTTGGAAGTGTTACATAAAGTTTACCAGAGTAAATACAATAATCCCATTCCCGAAGACCTTCAAAAGCTTTTTCAGGAGGTTGCACAGGAAGTAAATGAATCGGAGGTTTAAGTATGAAGATACAGTCTATACGCATTCAAAATTTAGCATCTCTGGATGGAAATACAGAGATTAATTTTAGTGAAGAACCACTTTATTCCGCAGGGATTTTCGCCATAACAGGTCCTACAGGTGCCGGAAAATCCACGGTGTTGGATGCTTTATGTCTTGCGCTCTATGCCAGAACACCACGATATAGATTGGCTGAGAATGGAATTGATATTCTTGATGTACAAGGAAGTACGATTAAACAAGACGATGTACGTGGAATTTTAAGAGATGGAACATCAAATGGTTATGCAGAAGTTGATTTTATTGGTATTGACGACCAGTACTATAGAGCAAGATGGAGTGTAAGAAGAGCTCGCAATAAAGCTGAAGGCAATTTACAGGCCTACGAAATGTCTTTGAAAAATCTCACATCTAATCAGGATATACCGGGTAGAAAAACGGAGTTATTGACAGAAATAGAGCGTTTAATCGGATTGAATTTTGAACAATTTACCCGTTCTGTTTTATTGGCACAAGGGGATTTTACGGCTTTCCTGAAAGCAGGTAAAGATGAAAAGTCATCCTTATTAGAAAAATTGACGGGGACGCATATTTACTCTGAAATTTCTAAAAAAATATTTGAACACCACCGAGAAGAACAACAACAACTAAGAGAGCTAAACCTACAAAGAGAAGGAATAGCCACACTTACTACCGAAGAATTGCATGTACTGCAAGAGCAGAAGAAGGAGTTAAAATCCTCTATCGAAACTGACGAAAAGCAAATAACTGATTTGAATAAAGAGTTGGACTGGCATGAACAACTTAAAAAATTACAGGAAAGCGTTGAGTCCGCCAACGAACTACATAATCAGGCAATCATAGCAAAAACAGAGGCAAAGCCCCGTGAGTATCAATTTCAACAGATTACCCGTGTCCAGCCTGCAAGGTCTATTATTACCGGACTACAAAATGTACAGGAACAGATTACTTCTAGATCAAAAGAGGCAGAAGGACTCTCTACTACGATAAATGGTTTAAAAGAACAAAAAAAATCATCCGATGCTGCCTTCCAGCAAGTAACCGAAACATTAAACAAGAGGATACAGGAAGAACAGCAGGCACAGCCTTTGCTAAATATGGCTAAAGCATTGGACGTACAGCTTGGTGAAAAGGCAGAACAGATAAAGCAGGCTACAGAAGATGTGACCAGTGTTTGTAAAAAAGAAGCACAACAAAAAGATCAATATTCGGATACTAAAAAAGAATTGGAAGTTATTGAAGAGGGAATCGTTAAACTGAATCAATGGAAAGATGATCATAAAAACTACCAGTCCATTGCGGAACAGGAGCATCTGATATTATCCAAATTGAACGATTCAGAAAGTATTTTAAAAAGCCTTCAAGATTATAATACCCGTCTTCATACCACAAAAGAAAATATTGCAAAGAAGCGACAAGAGAAACAGGCTTTATTGGAGCAACAACATATTATTCAAAATTCACTGAAACAAAAACAAGGGGAATACGAATCTTTAAATTCTGCATTGTCGGACATTTCTATCCAAGATATTGAAAAGGAAAAAATTTCCTTAGATACTTCCATCGAAGATCTTATTGCTGCAACAGCCCATTGGAAATTACTGTTCCAGGCCATCCTTGAAAAGAACAAATTACAGCAATCACTTAAAGAAAACAGAGAAGCACTGGAACAAAGTAGCGTTCAGTTGGCAGAGACCCAAAAGCTTCTGGAAATTACAACCTCAGAAAAGGCCACTTCTTTAAAAATCCTTGAAAAAGCAAAATTGGCGGCGGCAGAAAGTGTGGATCAGCTTCGAAATCAATTGGAATCCAATGAGCCTTGTCCGGTTTGCGGTAGCACTGAACATCCGTATGCAACACATCATCCGGGACTTGACAAAGTCCTTTTAGAACTGGAAACCGAGCATACAAAAATAGAAGCTAACTATACACAGCAATTTACTTTATATACCGCACTGAACCAAAATTGCCAAGAATTAACAAAGAAAATTGGAGAGCAGGAAGATCAAACCTTACAGAACAATACATCCCTAAATGAACTTCAAACCATATGGTTAGAATTTCAGATAGCTACGAAATGTAATGAATATCCTTTTGAGGAAAGAACTGCCTGGCTACAACAACAATTGCAACAACAAAAAATAAGACAACTGCAATTACAAGAACACATACAGGCTTATAAGAGGCAAAAAGAACAATTGGAAGCTCATAAGGCACAGCTTACAAGCTTGGAAAAAGAATTAAACAATAATGAAAATCAAGTCAAGGATACGGAAAGACTTCTTAAATCTTTAGAAGAGCAGCAAAAAAATGATTCTATAGAACAGCAAAATCTAGATAAAAAACTGGAAGAGATAAGACAGGCCTTGGCTGTCTATTTCTCATCGGAACAGTGGTTTGAAAACTGGCAGGCCAATCCAGGCGATTTTGTGGCCGGCATCAAGAAATTTGCCGGTGAATGGAAGACCAATACAACCCGCCTTGAAGAATATGCTCATACACAAACTATACTGACAGAAAAAAGGAACGGGTTAGAAGAGCAACTAATAAATATCCATAAAGAAGTACAAGCAAATGAACAAAAGCTTTCTAAGATACAAATCCAAAACAAAGAATTATCCGATAAGAGAATGGCTCTTTTTGCAGGGGCTCCTGTAGCGGAAACGGAAACAAGGCTAAAAGAGGCAATTGATTTTGCAAAACAGACCTTAGAGAACCAAAGAACAACGGCAGAAAAAATACAAGGAGATCTAACTCGGAATAGTGCACAACACGAACAACTTGAAAAGGATATAAGCAATTTGTTCAAACAGGAAGCAGGCCAGAAAGGACAACTTACTAATTGGGTTACAAATTATAATCAACAGTATGAAACAGAACTTACCCTTGACGAATTAGCTGCACTTTTAACTTTTAGCCAGGACTGGATAGAAACGGAAAGAAACAGTTTACGTGCTATTGACGATAAGGTAATGCAGATTAAATCCATTTTAGAGGAACGGACGAAAACATTGGCAACGCATTCTGGACAACGACCTTCGGAGCGAACATTGGAAGAATTAGTCACATTGAGAAACGAAACGCAGGAATTGCTTAAACAGCATACACAACGAGCCCATGAGATTGATTTTAAGATAAAAGAAGACACACTAAACAAACAGCGTATAGGCACCTTGTTACAGAATATTGAAAGGCAGGCGGCTATAGTGGAAAATTGGGCAAAGCTGAATGAAATAATTGGTTCGGCAGATGGAAAAAAATTCCGTCAGATTGCCCAGGAATATACCCTTGATGTGTTGTTAAGTTATGCCAATGTTCATTTGGAAGTATTGAGTAAACGTTATGTTTTGCAACGAATTCCGAATTCGCTGGGATTACAGGTCATTGACCAAGATATGGGGGATGAAGTACGCACGGTATATTCGCTATCCGGAGGAGAGTCATTTTTGGTATCAATGGCATTGGCTTTAGGTTTGGCATCTCTGTCTTCCAGTCGCATGAAAGTAGAATCTTTATTTATTGACGAAGGTTTCGGCTCGCTTGATCCGGCAACCCTCAATATAGCAATGGATGCACTTGAACGATTACACAATCAAGGCAGAAAAGTAGGGGTGATTTCCCATGTACAGGAAATGACTGAGCGGATACCGGTTCAAATCAAGGTAAGTAAACAACAAAGTGGCAAAAGCACGGTGGAGGTAATAAGTGCTTAATATTAAAAATTATAAACAACTAATAAAAATGGCCAACCAACCTTTACCACATACTGCAATACCAACTTGGAGCGGATTCATTTATCAGGGTAGAGTCGCACTCTATCATATATTAAAGCAACTTAATTCCAAAACCGAAAATGAAATAAATGAGTTGGTGCTCCAAATAGATTCCATAGAAGATTTCAGCATACTAAAGTTAATTGCTACTGGTGGGTATACTCCTATTTCTATGCATCAGGTTAAGGCCGTCAAAAGTTCGTTATACTCTACTTATAAAGAAGATTTTGAGAAATTGGAAGGGAAATGGACAGCTATTGGACTACAAACTGTTGAAGCATTTTTTCATTTGGCAACTCAAAATGAAAAAACAAAAGCACAGATAGAGGCTTTACATCCAAATCTGAAAATTTATATTTATGAAAATAGTGTCGAAGCATGTTCTTTAACTGAAATCGATGTCAAAATTAAGGAACAAATTGTGTTAGTTCTACAAAAATATAATATAGCTGGGCATACTAACCTTACTACTGTTCAATTATTAAGTGAAATACTGGAAAAGATTGTGAGTGATAAAGTAATTTATATTCACTCCTTAAATCATGCAGGTGAGGCAATACGGCAAGCTGCATTTGATAATCCTATCCCATTGAGGTCTTTCTTAGATGCAATAAAAACTGATGTTACTTCACTTATTCAAGATGAAAATTACTTCGAGACGGTAATTAAAGGTAACCTAAATCGCTATTACGACGAATTCTGTATTAATTGTGATGAAGATCAATTGACAGGTGATGTTAAGGTTAAGATGGACAAATACTTAGTGTCGTTTAATTCTCACCGTTCACATGATTTTAGGACTTTCTTGCAGAGTATCAGGCCACATAAGGAAATAAATTATCGTAATCTACAGGAGTATACAGATCTAAGTATGACTGAAGACGAAATCAAAGACGCTTTCTTTACTATTCTATTGGCAATAAAAGAATCAAATAAAGATGTTGGAATTGGTTGGTTGAGTCCTGAATTGAAACACTACTATCCAACTTCTTTGACTTACTCTAATACTGATAGAGGTCGAAAGAACGCATCCGAAAGAATACTAAAAACAGCATTTAATATGATGGTGGATGTTCCCTTTAATTCGGATTATCTTATCACGAGCGAATGCAATGTCGATGATTTAGAAGCCTGTGCAAATAATGTAAGTCACTTAAATACCGGTGATTTAGCGGTAGATGATGGCGAAAAACGAAATAAAATAACCCAATGGAAAAAGGTTAGTCTAATTGATCTCGAAACAGCAAAAAATAAATTAAATGATTAATCTAATTAGCAGAATATTCGAAGAGGCTGGGCTTGAAGAAAAAGCAAATGCAGACTTTAAAATCTTTGCACTAAAAGAGCAGCAAAATTACTGGTTGATTGTTCATTATGATGATATTGATAAAGTAATAAGTGAACAAATAGAGCTTTTTGTAAAAGCAAAAGAAATTATACAAGATCCGGCATTTGATAAAAACGCTAATCTGCTCGTCTTAAACAGGGTTGAGGCAATTTCTGATATTAAATCAGAAAGCCTATTACAAATTGAAGAAAATCCTTATCACTTTAAAAAGAGTGTTCTTTATTATACAGAAGAGGAACTCAAAAATTTAGGTGACGCAATTGGAGATTCACCTGAACACAACACCATTGAATCATTGCTTTTGACAGAAAAAATATTTGAACAACACAAATTGCATTTTGATGCTAATGCTTTTGAATCATTGTTGTATCGCATGGCTATCAAAATACCATTCATTAAAATTAAAATCACACAGACTAATAATCTCAAATCATTAGAGGAGATCAATAAAAAGTCTGTCAAGAACAATGAGTTTAATGATTTGTTAGAGCAAAAATTTTTTTCGCTGAGTGACGAAAACTTCAGTGATATGGCAGAGGACGCTATTTTTAAAATATTCAAAACAGTATTACCGGATGAAAATCAACAAAATCAGAATCCAGAACTTTAAAGTATTTAAAGATACAACTTTAGACTTCAATTCTTCAGACATAATTGTATTTGACGGTCCAAATGGATTTGGAAAAACAACCATTTACGATGCAATAGAATTAGTTTTTACTGGTAAAATAAGAAGGTATAATGATTTAAAATCAAAATTAATTGATGGAAGACAAACCTTTTCAGAAAATCCATTTCTGCATTCAAATACACAGTATGAAGATATCGTAATCACGATAGAGTTTGAAAAAGAAGACCGAATTTATGTGTTGGAGAGACTTGCACATGCTGACTCTATAAGCTCTTATATAGATTTTTCAATATATAAACTTTTTACAAAAGAGAACTTTTCCTCAGAAGAAAAAAGCCCTGTTAGTAATGAGGAACTATTCTTAACAGGGATACTTGGTAAAAGCTATGATTCAAATTTTCAGTTTTTGAATTATGTGGAACAGGAGGAGTGTCTTTTTCTGCTAAAACATTCCGATAAAACTAGGAAAAGTCATATTGGTCATTTATTTGACCTGAAAGAATTTGAAGAAAAAATCAAGAGAATTGAAAATTTAAAAAAGAGAATCGATACTATTTTTAATAATAGCCTCAGCGAAGCAAAAAGTCTAACTGAAGAGATAGATAGGTTGAAAGAAAATCTAGCTGAAAAGCAAGAACCGTCCACTTACATTAGACTTTTTGAAAAAAAAGAGTTGAGTTGGGATAAAGAAGACGTGGACATAAATTCATTTAACTATTTAGATATAGTTGGTAATGATGGTGTTCTAGAACGTTTAAAAATATTTATTGAGCGAAAAAGCTTATTTAATCAATATAGAATAAACAGAGCGATAGATTATCTATTGGAAAATGAAGATTTAACTCAGAATTTCTTCAAATTTTATAATTTTTTGCCAAGAAAGGACGAATTACGTGATTTGCGTACAAGAGTATCCCAACTACAAAACTTGATTAACCAACTAGAATCTCTAAACAATAATACGCTTGAGCAGACAATAAATTTAGAAGCTTATAAATTTATCCCAAGCGAGCTCAAAGTTGCCTTTGCTGTCACAAAACAAGAACTATTGTCTGGCTTCCAGGAACTTTCGGGACTTGATAAAATATACTCAGATATTTCCAGATCAAGAAATGAATTAATAGGTGAAATCACAGTTTTAAGAGATGCAGGAACTTCAATTAGCGAATGTATATTATGTGGTTACGATTGGGGTAACATAGAGGAACTTTTTCTTCAAATCGAAAATAAATCCGAACAAATCAGAGTAATTAACTCTGAAAAAAGTAATCGCCTTCAGGAATCGTTTTTGTCCTTCAAATCAGGAACCGTTCAAAGTTTGATTGAAATTATAAAGGAAAATTTATCCAAGCTTAATTATAATGAAGAATACGTTACGAGATTGCTCACAACAGAAATAAACCACTTTAAAGATGTAATAAAATCTCTTGAATTCCTTAAGGTTGATTATTCACAATATCTAGGTAAGGAACAACAGCTTGATGTTTCAGCAATCTTCGATAGATTTAAAAAAGCGATCACTCCTTTAAAAGATGATTCCGAAATGGATCTGATTGAGAATTATTTTTCGAATTATTTCCACGAGTACTTTGAGAATGAATTCAAGCAAATTGATGCTTTCCCAATTGAAAATATAGAAATTAAGAAAAGATACCTATCTCACAAATGGTTTTTAAATCAAAACCAACTTTTACAAGACAAATCAACAAAACTGCTTGACGTGACTAAAAGCAGGGATGACGCTAAAGAAATTATTCAAAAATTAAAAGAGTTAAAAAACACTTACAATACTTCTTTAAAATCATACCAGAAAAAAATTATTAAGGATATTGAAATAGTTTTCCATGTATTTTCTGGAAGAATTATGCAATCCTTTCAAGGGGGAATTGGACTATTTATTTTTTCAGAGAAAGATGGTTTGAGATTTCAAACGGACTCAAATAAAACATACGATGCTGTCTTTACCATGAGTTCTGGCCAGCTGTCTGCCCTCATTATTTCTTTTACATTGTCACTTCACAAGAAGTATTCGCAAAATAAAATAGTGTTGATTGATGACCCTGTTCAAACGATGGATGAGTTGAATATATATGGATTTATCGACCTTCTTAGAAACGAATTTAGGGACAATCAGATTATCATGTCGACTCATGAAGATATGATGTCTGCTTTCATGAGGTATAAATTCAAAAACTATAATCTCAAGGAAAAACGGGTAAATCTCAAAGAGATATCATAAAGTTATCGACTGTCATTGAACCAAAATTGGATATGTTTAAAAATGATTAAATACGATTTACATCTTTTAGGCTGGTATGAATTTCAAAAGTTATGCTTGACAATTGTACAAGAAATTATGGGTCAGACTGTTATGTCTTTCCTAGATAGCAATGATGCCGGGAAAGATGGTGCTTTTTCAGGTACTTGGAAGCAAAAGGACGGCGAAGATTTGACGGGAGTTTTTGTTATACAATGTAAGTTCACAAATAAATCAGATAAAAACTTAAGATTAAGTGAACTCGATGATGAGTTTTCTAAAATTGAAAGATTGGTCTTAGAAAAACGGTGTGACTGCTATGTCTTGATGACAAACGCAGGTATTACCGGACGATTTGAAACAACGTTCAGTAGAAAACTCTCAGCTCTGGGAGTTAAGACGTGGAGAGTGTTTGGAAGCAATTGGATATATTCCCAGATTCATGAAAGTAACCGGTTGAGGACGCTTGTTCCTCGTTTATACGGACTTGGTGATCTCAGTCAGATCTTGGACGAGCGTGCCTATTCACAAGCAAGACAATTATTGCTTTCTATGAGAGATGACCTTTCCAAAATTGTTATTACTAGGGCCTATTATAAAGCTGCAAAAGCCTTAAGCGATCATGGCTTTGTCCTTATTATCGGAGAGCCAGCTGCGGGAAAAACAACGATTGCATCGCTTTTAGCAATGGCCGCTGTCGATCAATGGAAATTGTTTACGCTTAAACTGGATACTCCAGAACTGGTGATTAAACATTGGAATTCTGATGCACCTACTCAGTTCTTCTGGATTGATGATGCATTTGGTGTTACACAATATGAATCTGATTTAGTGAATAATTGGAATCACATATTACCTCAGGTTAAGGCCATGCTGAAGCAAGGAATTAAAATAGTAATGACGTCCCGTGACTATATTTACAGACGGGCAAGGAATGATCTGAAAGAAGGTGCATTCCCATTATTTAACGAAAGCCAAGTGGTCATTGACCTTCATCAATTAACAACACCTGAAAAGAATCAAATCCTTTACAATCATTTAAAGCTTGGACGCCAAAACAGACAATTTCTTACCAAGATAAAGCCATTTCTAAACGATGTAACCAATAATAGTCGATTTATACCGGAAACCGCCCGGCGTATAGCAGATCCTGCTTTTACAAAACAAGTTTACATCTCTGAATATTCACTAATGCAATTTGTTGAAAGACAAGAAAGCTTTTTAGAGGATGTTATTCGTGGACTTGACAACGATTGCAAAGCGGCACTTGCTCTTATATATATGAACAATGGTCACATAGTAAGCCCGTTAGAATTGGCGCAAAACGAGTACGACGCTATTCATAAACTGGGGAGTGATATAGGACGTTGTATTCAAGCATTAGAATCAATGAAAGATAGTTTGGTCCAATTTACTTTCGTTGACGATGAATCAATTTGGCGTTTTAAACACCCAACCATTGGTGATGCTTATGCAAAAATTATATCTGAAAATGCTGAGCAATTAGAAATATACTTACACGGTACAGATATTGAAAAAGTGATGGAACAGGTAACCTGTGGTAATGTTGGACTTGAAAAAGCTATCATTGTTCCTAAAGCCATGTATAGTATTATATTAGAACGGATACTTTCATTCAAGGAGTCAGAGGCATATAAAATGGGTTACCTATCACGATGGGGAGCCAAAAGGAAAATTTCCACCTTTCTTTCCCGTCGCTCTTCAAAAGATTTTCTGAAACTCTACATTTTAAAAAATCCTAAAATATTCAAGCAGATAATTAAACCTTCTATGTCTTTTCATTATTCGGAAGAGATTGATCTGACCATAAAGCTGAATGCACTACAATTACTGCCAGAAAATTACAGGAAGGAATTTACTGACTATATCGCTCATTTTACAATTTCAGGAGATGATCTTTACTTATTACAAAATGAAGATTTGCAAAAAGTATTCACTACAAACGAATTAGAAGATCTGAAACAAAAAATAAAAACTGACCTAGTGCCGAATCTTGCAGGAGTAAGAGTGAAAAGAGAGAATGAATATAGAGAATACAATGATGACACATCAGAAGAACATATGGAGGATTTTTTCGACAAAATGAATATTCTTCAAGAAGAATTTCAGGAAGAAGGAAATATTATTGAGGTAATTGAGAACGAAGTATCAAAAGCTAAAAACTGGGTGGATGAACATCTTTTTAACAAGAATGAGAAACCGGATAGAATATTAGATTTAAAAGATGATAAAACAACTATCATGACTTCAAGAAGCATCTTCGATGATATTGACCTATAATCAGTAATATGAGCTTGTTAACTCTTAAATTTTAAGTATTCTTCTTAAAGAAAAAGACAGTGAAGACACCTAACCTCTTTGATTTCAATTATCAACTTGACCTTCCTGGTCAGGAAGATTTTCCATTGAATCTAAGAGAACAAGGTCGTAGAGTTAGAGATGTTTTATTAAAGGATATACAAAATTCTGAAAGCTATATAATCCTTACTGGGTTTACATCTCTTTCTAATTTAATCTCAATATTTGGAGCCACTGATTATCCCAAATTACAAAAGCTCCGTATCGTTATAGGATTTGATCCTGATGAGCGGGTAAGCAAGCGGCTTCCGCATTATTCCCTTCCAACAGAAATAAAAAACTACTGGGTAAAACAAAATGTAAGTTTAACGTTATGTGGATCCGTTTTAAATATTATTGAAAAAATTAACGATGGAACCTTTGAGTTTAAGGCAAAAGATAGGCTGCACGCAAAAATATATGTCGGAGACCAAACGGCTATACTGGGTTCCTCTAACTTTAGCAAATCTGGAACTATTTCACAAACAGAAGCTAACATACGAGTTGAAAGTCCATCTTCGGAAAAAGAAAAAGAGCAGTATCTAGATATAAAGCGAATAGCAGAATACTATTATCAGTTAGCTGAAGATTATAATAACCATTTAATTGAATTATTTAGTAAACTATTTAAAGATGCCACATGGGAGGAAGCTTTGGCAAGAGCCATAGCTGAAATATTGGAAAGCAAATGGATGAAGGATTACCCTGTGCTATATCAGGCACTGATTACTCACAACCTTTGGCCTTCTCAAAAAATGGGAATAGCACGTGCTATGAAGATTATTCAGGATCAAGGCCGAGTTTTAGTGGCTGACCCCACAGGAAGCGGTAAAACAAAATTTGCAACGGCATTAGCATACACTCTTTTTCATTGGTTATGGGAAAATGGGAGAAAAGATCGATCTAATGCGGTAATAATATGTCCCAAACCAGTTATAGAAAATTGGGAAAGGGAGCAGGAACATTTTGCGCTTTATAATAAAATTGAATCTATGGGGAGGTTGAGCCTTGGCTTGGACAAAAATCAGCGTATTCTGCAAAAAGCTATTCAAAGCTCTGATATATTGGTCATCGATGAAGCACACAATTATCTTCATCCTAATTCTAAGAGAAGTAAGGCTATAGTACCAAAAGGTTCCAGTCATGTGATTTTATCAACGGCCACTCCCATCAATAAAAAAATAGATGATTTATTGCGACTAATAGAGCTATTGGACATCGATAATCTGAGTGATGAAGATTTAAACACATACTTTGAACTGAGAAAAAACAGAAGAAAAGGAATAGATAAAAAGCATCTGGAGCAGTTAAAAAGATATGTAAACCAATTTATTGTTCGCCGGACAAAAAAAGAATTGAATAGAATGATAGACCGTGCACCCCAATTTTACAAAAACAGATTGGGACATACTTGTAGATACCCCAAGACAAACTCAGTAGTTTATGAAACAGGCGAAACAACATTAGATAAAAAAATAGCACAAGAGATTTTGGCTTTAACTCTACAATTAAAAGGAGTTCATTATTTGCAAACCATCAAAATACCCAACTATTTAAAAAATGATGAAGAAAAACTAATTTATATAAATCAGCGATTTACTTCTGCAACTGCGCTAGCAGCTTATATGATTAGAGTAAAACTACGTTCTTCACATTGTGCTTTACATGAATATTTATATGGAACGAAAGCTGCTAATGATGCATTTGGATTGAATTCTACCAAAAATTATTCAGGTGATATACTGGGAAAAATAAAAAAACTCAAAAGTATTGTCCCCAAGCGTTATATTGAACAAAGCCTCATGCAAGAAGATCATCAATGGCTCTATGATGAGAAAGAATATAATATTGTTTGTGACAAAGAGATTGGCATCTATAAGAAAATAGGAGAGCTAGCAGAGCAATTGAGTGAAAAACGGGAAAGAAATAAGGTTAATACATTGATAAAATGTCTAAAAGAGCATAAAAAAGTCCTCGCTTTTGATTCTACCGTAATTACCCTGGATTATTTACACAAACTCCTACAAGAAAAACAGATTAGTGCTAAGACTATTGTAGCAGCTGGACATAATAGCGGTGACAGAAAACAGGTGATGCAGTTATTTTCATTAGAAAATCAATCTGATGAAAAACTAATAGCGCTCTGTTCAGATGCAATGTCAGAAGGAATTAACCTTCAGGATGCGAGTTGTCTTATTTTATTGGATATGCCTAGCGTTTTAAGGATTATAGAGCAACGCATAGGTCGTTTGGAAAGAATGGATTGTGAACATGAGGAGATTACTGTTATGTGGCCAAATGATTCGGAGGAGTTTTCGTTGAATGGAGATAAACGTATGATTGACACGTTGCTTCTCACCGAAAATTTAATTGGGAATAATGTAGGTATTCCTCAAACTATTTATGAGAAACATCTTAAAAATGGTCTGACAACTCAAAATGTAATTGAAGCCTACAATGAATACTCAAATGAAGAATATGAATGGGAGGGTGTACGAGATAGTACTCAGGATTTGTATAGTCTTATAGAAGGTGAAACGGCACTAATTGATCATGAGACCTACGATCTTTATAAAGATGTTGATGCTACGGTTAAAACAGCAATAAGCTTTGTAGAAACAGACAAAAAGTGGTGTTTTTTTGCTTTTAGAGGAAGTACCCGAAAAAGTCCGAAATGGCTGTTAATTGATGAAAAAAATAAAGGGTATACTGATTTTTCAGATATAACTGAGAAACTTAGGGACTACCTTTCAAAAGACAATATTATTCAACGGAAATGGAAGGAAGTAGATACTTCCTTGACTATCAAAGAAATTATAAGTAAACTTAGAAGACAAGAACGTGTATTGTTGCCGTGGAAAAAAAGAAGGGCTCTTCAACAAGGAGAAAAGATATTAAAACATTACACAAAGAATATTTTCAAACTAGGAAAGGATAAGATAAATGCAGAGAGATTACTATCATTATTTAATCCTGAAACCGAAGATGACAACTATGTGGACTTAGATCAATTTGCCGATCTATGGTTGGATATCTTGATTCCTGAATTGGATAAACAAAAGGCAGAAAAATTGCGAAGAAGAAAAATATACACCCTAAGAGATCTTTCATATAAAAATGTAACGCTAACTAGCGAATGTAGGCTTCCCCTGATTCGAACTGCTTATTTGTCAAAAATATTCAT
>TARA_R110002167_G_scaffold25473_1_pt1 | contig 71033 bp, 58 predicted proteins | sample TARA_R110002167 | Tara Oceans TARA_R110002167 (sample SAMEA4398238) | marine metagenome | biome: Polar Biome; feature: [MES] marine water layer (ENVO:01000295) within the mesopelagic zone...; material: water (ENVO:00002006), including particulate matter (ENVO:01000060) such as......
TCGCCTCAGCCCGCATTTGGATGCGCGCTATTGAGTCCACGCCCTAGCCCGGATCCGGTTCGGCCGGGGCTGCGGTCTCGGGTAGGCTGGCGGGGTCCGGAACCGGTTCGAGCTCGCGCAAGACTTCCTCGGGCAATATCTCCGGGATCGGCTCGTTCTGCGCATCCGCCCGGTCGCGCGCGGCCCTGTCGGCGGCGCTGCCTTCGAAGATCCGGCGCAGAAAACCCGGGGCCAGGGCCGAAAGCGGGTTGGCGAAGACAGTGAGGCTGTCGAACGGCCCCTCAACGGAATAGACAATGCCGATAATCCCCTCGCCCGGTCTGGAGACCAGCATATCGCCGATCAGCGGCAGCTCACCGAGCAGAGAATTGAGGACATAGGACGGGGCGAGATTGCCATCGATCGCGGCGCGTTGATTGGCAAAATCCACCGTCCCGCTTGCCGTTACGCCGAGCGCGCTGCCGCGGGCCCGCGCTTCGCCAATCGTCAACAGACCATCCTCGAACATCACACTGGCATCAATGGCGTCGAATTCAATTCCCTCACCATTGAGCAGGGCCGATAATCCCTCGAAGGACCCCGCGGCGAGGATGCGCGCCAGGATAGGCACTTGCACCAGGGTCAGGTCCCGGACCTCAACGCGGGCGGTCAGCGGGCCCGGCGTGCCCAGAGGTGGAGCTTCGCCCAGTACGGAAACCCGCCCGCCACGGGCATAGCCCTCGCCGCCAAGCATGGCCGCAATCCTTTCAACCGACTGGGCCTCGAGGCGCAGCTCGCGCACGCCGCCATCCGGACCGGCGCCAAAACTGGCCTGGAGCGGACCATCGCTGGCCGTTCCGTCCAGCGAAAACGCCCTTATGCCCGCCGCCTCGCTGCGCCAGATCAGGTTGAAGTCGTCCAGCTGGCTACGGTCAGACACGATCAAACGTCCGACATCCAGCGTCGCCGAGAGCGGCATCATCCCGCCCTCACCACCGCCGAGATCGCGCAGATAGGGGGTCCAGTCGCGGATATTGAGATAGCGGCCAGCAATGCGGGCGGTGAAGGCCTCGCCCGCCTCGACCGGCCCGGTCAGACTGCCGGTGAGATCCATCAACTCATCGACCTGGAACTGCTCGAAATTCGCGGTCACCAGGCGTCCCTCGGGCGATAATCGTGCTGTCGCCGCGATCGAGAGCCCGGCCGATTGGGTCTCGAAATCCTCAAGTTGAAAACCGCCCGCTTCCAGCAATCGCAATGTGAAGCCCGCCTGGCCCGGTTCGCCGGCCTGCTTGCCCCAGACACCGCCGGGCGCCTCAAGACTGGCATCAAGCAAATCGGCATCGACACGGATCTCGCTGACGCCCATGCCGGCACCGGTAGCCCGCGCCTGCAAATGGATTTCGCCGCCCAGATAACGCCGGGCGGGAATTCCGAGACGGTCAAACGTACGCGCGCCGACGCTGGCCGTCAGCTCGAATGCGGTCGCGGCCTCGTCAGGGCCTGCACGAAAATTCTCGCTCCAGACGAAGTGAACCGGAGTCTCCAGAACGATGCCGTCACTGCTGGCCGTCAGCCCGTCCTGGTCCGCATGCAGCTGCACACTCGCATCGGCAAACGTCCAGCCCGTGCCAGGGACGACGCCCGAGGCGTCCTCGATCGTGCTGTTGATATTGAAGGGGATATCCTCCGGATCGACATCATCGAGCATGGGCCGGCGGAATTCGAATTCGACGACGGCCTGGCCATCAACAATGTCAGAGGGGACGCCGAAATCGGAGGTCAGAAAGAGTGGCGGCTCATCGATCAGCGCCAGGATATCGCTCGCATGCCCCCGCGCCACGCCGGCGAAGCGCGCCCGGGCGCCTTTCGGATTCAGGCGCGGGATATCGACGACGCCGTTGGACAATTCGATATCGCCGATACGGCCACTCGTCATGGCGACTTCAAAGGCATTGCCGCGCAAGATGGCATGGCCACGCCCGTGATCGAGCACGGTCATTTCCGGCACATAGCGCACCACGGCGTCTTCAAAATCGAAACCGAGCGTCAAGCGGTCATCGGCCAGCGCCCCGGCGGCAATGGATTCCGCATCAATATCGAGGTCGAGCCGGGCGTTGAAATAATGGCCGCCCAGAATACTCTCCCGGATCCACACCCGGGCGGTATCGGCCAGCAGGACCGGCCAATAGGCCAGCACGGTTTCTGGCTGGACATCGCCCTCGATCGGGCCGCTCAGACGCAGATTGGGGAGCCAGCGTCCATCGTCGACTTCCGAGAGTGAGGTCTCGCCGGAGAGCCGCGCCTGGATCGGTCCAAGGTCGACATCGAGCCGTTCCAGCTGGATATTTGCCTGATTGACATCGACCGCCCCGGCCAGCTCCAGCCCGGTCCAGACCGGCGGCCGCTCGAACACGCCGCCAAGATCGATATGGCCCGGCCCGGCGGTCAGCTGATAACGCCAGCGCATCGGCAGCGCGCCGAGATAATCGGACAATTCGAACATCCGGCCGCTGAGCTCTGCGGTGAAGACGTCGGAGACGACGCGCGCTTCCGACAGGGTCAGCTCGGCGGCATCGGGATCGAAGTCCATGCGAATCCGACCGCTTGTGAAGGCCGTCGACTCGCCATCGCGAATGACATTTCCTGCACCGATATCGAGATTGATCGACGCGCCGCGAATGCCCGATTCACGGGTCGCATTCAGCAGAAGATCAAGACTGACTGGCGCATCGAGGACGCGCAGGACCGAGAGTGGACCATTGGCCGGCGCAATCGCTGCTGGCGACAGCTCGGAGACGCGCGCCTCCAGCAAAAGGGTATTGAGCGCCGCACCGGCCTGAATCCTCACCTCCAGCGGCGCAAATCCGGACGGCGTCGCCAGCTGGCCCGCGAGCTCGGCGCGAATTCGGCTGTCATCACGGTCGAGTACAACGCTCGCCGCATCGACCAGCCAGGCGATCCCGGTGATACCATCAATGATGCGAACCGAGGCGTTCTCGATATCCACATGACGCAACTCGCCAAGCATGCCACCCGGACGCGCCGGCTCCTGCAGCAATTGGAACAGCGAGGCACTGTCATCACCGCCGCGCGCCGGCAGCCGCGCCGTGGCCGAAACCCGCTCGACACTGCCAAGCCCGACCCCGACCGCACCATCGGCGCGGCGCACGATCGAGATCGACCCGCCCGAAATGCTGACTGTGACCGGCTCAACCTGTCCGAATAACAGGCTCTGAACGGCAAAGCCGGCTTCCAGGCGCGGTGCCCGCGCAATCACTTCACCATGGCTTTCGGCAACGGTGACATCACGCGCCAGGATCACCAGGGCACGGGTCTCCGGATCGAATCGCGCCTCCAGTGCCCCGAGCGCCACCAGCTCGCCCTCGAAGGCCTGGGCGAGCATTTTTTGCGCATCCTCGCGCAGGAAGTCCAGCTCGATCGGACCGTTCGACAAGCGCACCAGAAGCGCGCCGACGGCGAAGATCGCCAGGGTCAGCAGGACCGCGACCGCCTCAAGGGTATAGATGACGGACAGACGGATCGATCTTCGCAGCATCAGGCCAGGCCTCGCGCAGCGTCAAGACTGGACGCAGGCAGCAGGACGCGCACACTGGGCGGCAGCACAAACGACCGTCCAGGCGGCGGCAGGAGGGGATAGATGAGCGATCTCAAGACAGGCGACTTGGCTCCACATTTTCGGTTGGCCACCGATGGCGGCGGCGAGGTCGATCTGGGCGAACTCCTCGGCAAAACGATTGTTCTCTATTTTTACCCGAAGGACGACACCCCGGGCTGCACAACGCAAGCCATCGAATTCTCCCAGGCCAGCGCAGACTTCGCCAAGGCGGGTGCCCTGATCATCGGCGTCTCCAAGGATAGCGTGAAAAAACATGATAAATTCAAGGCCAAGCATGAATTAGCTGTCATCCTCGCCTCAGACGAGAGCGGCGCAGTGATCGAGGCCTATGGATCCTGGGTGCTGAAAAAACTCTATGGCCGCGAATATATGGGCATTGATCGCTCGACTTTTCTGATCGGCGCCGATGGCCGGCTCGTGCAGATCTGGCACAAGGTCAAGGTCAAGGGCCATGTCGAGACCGTGTTGGCGGCGGTCCAGGCGCTGGCGGAATGAACGGCCAGGCGGCCGATTTGCGTGAGATGGCCCTTGCGGTCCTGCAGACCCCTGATCCACGCGCCAAGGCCGCCGCGGCGCGCGCCGTATGCCGCAGCCTGGCGGACGGGGACCGAAGCTGGCCGTCGCCCTGGCCCGCTGCCGCACCGGCGGAAAATCCGGCCCGCCCAGAACGGCCGCAACGGGTTCCCCCCGGGAAGACGCCACGCCGGCGGCTCGGCTCTCTGGAGGGACGCATCGCCCTGCTCCACGCCATCGCCCATATCGAATTCAACGCCATCGACCTGGCTTTCGACATGGCGGTCCGTTTTGGCGCCGATCCGGCGCTGGATGAGGCCAAGCGTCTCGACTTCCTGAGCGACTGGATCCATGTCGGTGATGACGAGGCGCGCCATTTCGGCCTCATCGCCGACCGGCTCGAAGCGCTGGGCAGTGCCTATGGCGAGCTGCCCGCCCATGACGGGCTGTGGGACGCCGCGCGCACGACCCGGCACGATCTGGCGGCCAGGCTGGCGATCGCGCCGCTGGTGCTCGAGGCCCGCGGTCTCGACGTCACGCCCGGCATGATCGACCGGTTGAATTCTGCCGGCGACACAATCAGTGCCGGGATTCTGAAAATCATCTACACCGACGAAATCGGCCATGTCGCCACCGGCATGCGCTGGTTCAAACACGTCTGCAACATTGCCGGAGATGCGCCCGAAGCCCGCTATCACAGCCTTGTACAGCAGTATTATCAGGGTGGCCTCAAGCCACCATTCAACACCGATGCCCGCGACCAGGCCTGCTTTCCTGCAGATTATTACCTGCCATTGGCAGCAACCGGCGCACCACTTGCATAAACAAGAGTTGAAAACTGACGATCTTTTGTGTCACATGCCCGACTTGGGCACCGGGGCAAGCGGAAGTCTGGGCAAAGTAACGCATGTTATCAAGACTCAAACTCGCTGTGTGGGGCACAGCTCAACGTTGGTTTCCGGACCGGCAGATCTACCATCGCAGTGATGGTCAGGTTCGCTATTTCGCGATCTCAACCGCGATCCAGATCAGCGCGCTTCTGAGCGCCGCGGTGCTGGCCTGCTGGCTCTGTTACTCCACCGTTTCCGTTGCCTTTCACGGCCAGGCCCTCGCGGCCAAAGATGCCGCAATCGAACGCGAACGCATCAATCTCAACCGCATGGTCGCCGAAGCCCAGGCCAGCGAAGCCACCGCCTACTCCTTCATGGAATCGCGGATGGAAGAATTCGATCGTGCTGCCTATGAATTCCAGATGCGGCACGAGACCCTCAGCCAGCTGGTCGAGTTTGCCGAACAATTGAGCGGCAATGAGATGGTGCCCTCGCCAGCCCTGGCCGATGACCGCGTTCTGATGGCCGCCACGCCGGCTGACCCGACACCGCGCATGGCGCGCGATCCCCTGGTCAGCATCGCGGCCATGTCGGATGCGCCTGAAGACCAGATTTCCTATCTGATGGGCGAACAGGACTCCGTCCTCGCACAGGCCGAGGACGCCACCGAGGCACGGCTGGAAAATCTGCGTGCCGTCCTGCGGCTGACCGGCCTGGATATCGACCACGTCGTGAGCAATGGCCAGACGGGCGAGGAACAGGGCGGGCCCTATATCCCGATCAATGACGCCCCGCTGTTTTCCGACGGCTGGGATCTGGAAGCCGAATTCTCCTCCCGCATCACACGCGTTGCGGCGCGCATGCTGGAGGTCGAGGAATTGGAACGCTTCATCGAAACGGGCCCACTGGGCGTCCCCGTTGACGCCGCCTACCGCCGGACCAGCCCGTTCGGTGTGAGGCTCGACCCGTTTAATCGCCGTGCGACACAACATCGCGGCATTGATTTTGCAGCCTACCGGCGTGCACCCATCGTTGCGACCGGACCTGGCCGGGTCATTTACGCAGGATGGCGTAACGGCTATGGTCGCTGTGTTGAAATCGACCATGGCTACGGGTTCGTGACGCGTTATGGTCACATGAATGAAATCGCAGTAAGGCGTGGCGATACAGTCGAGCGTGGACAACAGGTCGGGGGCATGGGTTCCACAGGACGCAGTACGGCCACGCACTTGCATTATGAAATCTGGTACGAAGGGTCCGCGATCGATCCTGAGCGCCTATTGAGGGCCGGACAATATGTTCAAGGGTAACAAAGACGTCTCACCATCCGATTCGATGTCACAGTCGACCATGCCGACCAAGAGGACTGCCATGAAATCCAGAGCCCCATCCATCCTCTCGGGTGACCTTGTACTGACCGGATCGATCGTGTCCGAAGGTGAAGTTCAACTCGATGGTACCGTAGACGGCGATATTCGCGCCGGTTCGCTGATCATCGGCGAAGAGGCCGTGGTCACCGGCGAAGTCTATGCCGAGACCGTCGTCATCCGCGGCAAGGTCTCCGGCAGCGTCCGCGCCCGCCAGGTACAGCTGGCTGCGACCGCCCGGATTGAGGGCGATATTGTCCATGCCGCCCTGTCGGTCGAAAGCGGTGCCTTCTTCGACGGCCATTGCCGCCACTCGACAGATCCGCTTGCCGAAAAGAGCGCTCCCTCGGCACCGAGCGCATCCAGCGCTCCGGCAACATCGAGCGCGCCTAAAATGGATAATCGTCCACCGGCAGCGAACAAGCCGGCATCAGTGGAACAACCACCTCTGGCTGCGAATAAATCCAGCCTCTGATCGGCCATTGCCGCGACAAAGAAGAAGCCGGCGCCCCATGGGCCGCCGGCTTTTTCGTGTCCAGAAGCTGGATACCCTATCCGCCCGGGATCACGCCCTTCGGATTGTCCAAAATCAGGACTCGGCCTCTTCGCCCCCGACCCGCGCCGCGAGGGCCGCGGCCATGAAGGCATCCAGATCACCATCCAGCACACCACCCGTATCGGAGGTCTCCACGCCGGTGCGCAAATCCTTCACCATCTGATAGGGCTGCAGGACATAGGAGCGGATCTGGTGCCCCCAGCCAATCTCGCTCTTGCTGTCAGCCAACGCCTGGGCCGCGGCCTCGCGGCGTTGCAGCTCAATCTCGTAGACCCGCGCGCGCAGCATGTCCCAGGCACGCGACCGGTTCTTGTGCTGTGAGCGGTCATTCTGGCACTGAACGACGACCGCCTTCTCCTCGCCGGGCATGTCATAGGTCAGGCGCACGGCGGAATCGGTCTTGTTGATGTGCTGTCCGCCGGCGCCGGAGGCACGATATGTGTCGGTGCGCACCTTGGACTCATCAATATCAACCTCGATCGCATCATCGATCTGCGGATAGACACCGACCGAGGAAAAACTGGTGTGGCGGCGGGCGCTGGAATCGAAGGGTGATATCCGCACCAGACGGTGCACACCGGCCTCCGTCTTCAGCCAGCCATAGGCATTTTCGCCTTTCACAAGGATGGTCGTCGACTTCAGACCGGCCTCTTCACCCGCCTGCTCTTCCATCGTCTCGACGCTATAGCCCTGCGCATTGGCCCAGCGCATATACATGCGCGCCAGCATGGCAGCCCAGTCCTGGCTTTCGGTGCCGCCAGCGCCGGAATGAATCTCGACAAAGGCATCATTGCCGTCGGCTTCGCCGGAGAGCAGCGTCTCCAGCTGGGCGCGGCGCATGCGTTCTGCCAGACGGTCAAGGCCGGCAACAGCCTCTTCCACCATCTCGGAATCGTCCTCCATCTCGGCCAGCTCGATCATTTCGACGCTGTCGGAGAGTTCCTGCTCGGCCTCAATCACCGTGTTGATCGCGCCTTCCAGCCGGGTGCGTTCCCGCATCAATTCCTGCGCCTTGGCGGGATTGTTCCAGAAGTCGGGGTGCTCGGATCTGGCATTCAGTTCGTCTAGTCTTTTCTGGGCTGTATCCCAGTCAAAGACGCCTCCTCAGCAGGCCTACGGCCTGCTGGATTTCATCGGACAGGTTCTGGATGTCTGCGCGCATGGGGCAAGGGCCCTTCCTGGGTCAACCGGGTCTGTAGTGGAGATAAAGGCCGCGAACCGGTCCGACAAGCCGGGCAGTGCAGACCGTCTGGAGCGGCGCGTTAGTAGAGCCCGCCCAGATCGTCTTCCTCATCATCCTCGCCGGGACCGTCTTCGGCCTCCGCGGCCAGCTGGGACATCGGATCTTCGCTCACCGAATTGCGCGCAAAACTCAATCCGCTTTCATCCTCACGGGAATGCCGGGCCGGCTCGGTGCCAGGCCGGAAGGCTTCCAGGATCACGCCCGACTGGCCGAGAATGCCCGGTTCGCCCGTCGTGCGATCAATCGGCACCAGGCGTACGCCCGGCGGCACGCGGAATGGCGCAACCGGGTAGTTCTCGAGCGCCTGAGCGAGAAAGTCGCGCACGATCGGCGCGGCAACGCGGCCACCTGCTTCGCCCGAGCCCAGCTGGTATGGAGTGTCGAAACCGATATAGGCACCGACGACAATGTCGGGACCAAAGCCGACGAACCAGGCATCGCGGAAATCATTCGTGGTGCCGGTCTTGCCGCCCAGTGGCCGCCCGAGCGAATGTAGCGCCCGACCGGTTCCGCGTTCGACGGCGCCCTCGAGCATGTGCACGACCTGGTAAGCGGTCACGGGGGAGACGACTTCAATACCGGTTTCCGGGAAGACCGGCTCGGCCAGGCCGGCCTGCCAGTCTGGATTGTCACAGATTTCGCATTCGAGCTGTTCATGGGCGAAAATCGTCGCCCCGAAACGGTCCTGAACCCGGTCGAGCAGGGTCGGCTCGACGCGGCGGCCGCCATTGACCAGGGTCGAATAGGCCGAGACCAGCCGGTAAAGCGTGGTTTCACCGGAGCCCAGCGCCATCGCCAATACCGGCTCAAGCTCGTCATAAATGCCGAAGCGCACGCCGTAATCGACGATCGGATCCATGCCCATTTCCTGGGCCAGCCGGACCGTCATGACATTGCGGGACAATTCGAGACCGAGCCGCAGGGTCGACATGCCGTAATAACGTTCCGAGTAATTCTGCGGCATGTAGAAGCGCTCTTCCGGACCACCGGAGGCGACGAAGGGCGCGTCGAGGATCAGGCTGGCCGGCGTATAGCCATTGTCCAGCGCGGCAGCGTAGACGAAAGGTTTGAAGGACGAGCCCGGCTGACGGCGCGCCTGGGTGGCGCGATTGAACTGGCTCAGCTGGAAGCTATAGCCGCCCACCATGGCCAGGACGCGGCCGGTATGCGGATCCATCGCCAGCAGGCCGCCATTGATCGCCGGCACCTGGCGCAGGCCATATTCATCCTCGGTTTCGGGCAAGGCCTCGACAATGATCACATCACCGGGGCTGAGCACGGTGCTCGCACGGCTGATTGCAGGGCCCATGGCACCATCGCCAAGCGATTCGCGCGCCCAGCTCAGCTCGGAGAGTTCAATACGCCCCTCCTCGCCATTGAGCAGGCCAATGCGCGCCTCGCTATCGCCGCTCGCCAGCACCAGGGCCGGGATCCAGCCCTCATCCATATCGCGCGGAATATCGACTTCGGCGAGTCGGTCCACCCAACCCTCGCCAAGCTCGATCTGAGTCAGCGCGCCATGATAGCCATGCCGCCGGTCATAGACTTCAAGTCCGTCGCGCAAGGCCCGGCGCGCGGCCAGCTGCAGAGTCGTATCCAACGTGGTCCGGATCGACAGGCCGCCATTGTAGAGCTCTTCATCGCCATACATCGAGAAGACTTCGCGCCGGACATTCTCGACGAAATACTCCGCCGCGGTATAGGTCGCGCCCGACAGGCGGTCGACTGTGGTCAGGGGCCGGGCTGCGGCCTCGCTGGCTTCCTCTTCGGTGACATAGCCATTGGCGGCCATGCGCGAGAGCACCCAATTGCGCCGGTTGACGGCGGCTTCCGGGTGGCGTTCTGGATGGAAGAGGGCCGGCCCGTTGACGACGGCGGAGAGATAGGCGGTTTCTTCCAGCGACAGCTCGTCGATCGATTTGCCAAAATAATTCAGGGCCGCAGCCGCGATTCCATAGGAGCGGCGGCCGAAATAGATCTCGTTGAGATAAAGTTCGAGAATCTGGTCTTTGGTAAAAGCGCGCTCGATGCGGCGCGTCAGCACCATTTCCTGCACCTTGCGCTCAAGGCGCTGTTCACTTGAGAGCAGGAAATTTTTTGCGACCTGCTGGGTAATGGTCGAGGCGCCTTCCAGGTTTTCGCCGCGGATCACATGGCCGACATTGGCCAGCATCGCACGCAGGATGCCCCGGAAGTCGAGCCCGCCATGGTCGTAGAAATTCTTGTCCTCGGCCGAGATGAAGGCGTGAACGACACTTTGCGGGATATTGTCGATCGGAACGAAGACGCGGTGTTCCCGGGCATATTCGGCAATCAACAGGCCGTCGCCGGCATGCACGCGGCTCATGATCGCCGGCTCATACTCAGCCAATTGCTGGTAATCCGGCAGATCATCGGTGACGCGGACGACATAGATCGCCACGGCAATAAAGCCGACCACGGCGAGCACCACTGCCGCTATCCCGCCCCACAGGGCTGCACGCATGACATTACGCAATGTGAAAATCTTCATGACGCCCTCTGGACCCTCGCCCCAACGGTCCGCACTCAAAATCACGACACCGCGGCGGCATTATGGCCACCCGGCGCCGAGGCACAAACCGATTCAGCGGACGGGCAATTCCCGTGACGGATTTTCCTGCGGCGAACCGATATCGCCGCGCCGGGCAAAATAGGCATCAATCCCGTTCACGACAGCGCCCATCTGGCGGCGGCGCGCGGCCGCCGAGGTCAGGTTGGCCTCGTCATTGCGATTGGTCACGAAACCCATTTCGAGCAGCACGGCCGGCACCCGCGAATCAAGCAGGACGAAGAGGTTCGCCTGACGATGCGGATTTTGCAGCAAGGGCCCTGCCGTTGCGAGATGCTCGAGCAAAACCTCGGCGAAGGCTGTCGACTGATTGCGTTTCTCACGCAGTTCCAGTTCGACGAGAATATTGTTGACGTCGGCCTGGTCGGTCGGCCCGGGACCCTGGTTTGCCCGTTGCCGCGCGCGATTCTCGGCCCGGTCATTCAGCGTATAGACCGCTGTGCCGTGGACGCTGCTATCGGCCGAGGAATCCGCATGGATCGAAAGGAAGAGATCGGCGCGTTGTTCCACCATCACTCCGACCCGGTCTTCCCAGGACGGATAGACATCGCGGTCGCGGGTCATGAAGACTTCATATCGGCCCGTCGCCTCGAGCTGACGCCGCAGTTCGCGTGCGGCTTCCAGTGCCACCTCGCTTTCACGTGTGCCGCCAGGGCTCATCGATCCGGGATCCCGTCCGCCATGGCCGGCATCGATGACGAGCACACGGCGCGCCCGCGATGGCGGCGGCGTATAGACGGCCTCGACGCGCTCGGCGATCAGGGATTCAATGCCGCCGGTCCGGATAAAACCGGATGTGGCGGCGAAATTGCCGGGATTGGCCGGGGCCAGATCGATGACGAGGCGATAATTCCCCCCGGCATTCGGTGGCTCCAGGACAAATTGCGACGCGATAACCGCCGGGTCGTCCAGTTCGAACACAACCCGCGATGTCGTGGCGGAATTATTGAAGAAGCGAAAATTGCCGACCAGGCCAGCGCCAAGCCCTTCGCCCGCGTCCAGTCCGCGAACAGCCCAGGAGGAGGCCGGCATGTCGACCACCAGCCGGTCGGTCGGGCCATCCAGCGTGAACGCGCGGAAATCCGCCGGGTCTGAAGTCTCGATCACGATCCGCGTCCGGTCATCCTCGATGCCGAAACGCACATCGCGAACCTGCGAATCCGCGAACGCTCCCGCGCTAACGAGCAGGCTTCCGAGAAATGCCCAAATAAGCCGTTGAACTTGCATCACCACACCATCGCACATACCGTGATTCTGTACACGGCTTTTGATGCACCCTAACCGGTGGAGCTTGACGTTTCGTTGATGAAATCATGCAATCGCGCCTTTATTTCCGGACCGCCACAAAGGCTTTCCTTAGCGACCCGAATGTTGCATGTTGAAAAGGCCTTGGCTGATGTTCGACTCCAAACGGAGTTGCGATACTTTGCCAGGCGCGAAGAGGCCGCGTCCGATCCGGACGTGCCGACACGCTCTTCTTTAGCCACGGGACAGATTTCTGGTCCCCCGTGGCCCCGACCGCCGCGCCCTCGCCCGCATGGATTTCCATGGCCCGGGCGCGTTTTTGAAAACAGCCGACACGTGAGGCTAGCCTGATGCTTACATCTTTGCTGCCAGGCCATAGCTCACCCATCGCGCCCCCGCCGCTCCTGATATCTGCGCCCTTCCTTCCGGAAGCCCGCGGTCAGGATGTGCGCGCAGGAGACACCCTTTATGTCAAAGAAAATGCTGATCGATGCAGGTCACCCGGAAGAGACCCGCGTCGTAGTCGTCGACGGAACCAAAGTTGAGGATTTCGACTTTGAATCTGCGGCCCGCCGGCCGATTCGCGGCAATATCTATCTCGCGAAAGTCACGCGGGTAGAGCCATCGCTCCAGGCCGCCTTCGTGGAGTATGGCGGCAATCGCCATGGCTTCCTCGCCTTCAACGAGATCCATCCCGACTATTATCAAATCCCCTATGAGGATCGCGCCGCCCTCGCTGCCGAGGAAGCCAGCGCCGTTGATTCGGATTCCGACGATGAGGCGGAAGCGGCCAGCGAAGCGCCGTCCGTCGAGACCGATGAGTCCGGTGAGCCGATCGAGGCTCCCGAAAGCTTCGGTGATGACAGCGATGATGAAGACGAAATCGCGGAAGAAAAAGCCGCTCGCCGCAGCCGCCAGCTCTACCGCAAATACAAGATCCAGGAAGTCGTCAAACGGCGCCAGATCCTGCTGGTCCAGGTGGCCAAGGAAGAACGCGGAAACAAGGGCGCAGCCCTGACGACCTATCTGTCGCTGGCCGGCCGTTATTGCGTCCTGATGCCAAACACCCCGCGCGGTGGCGGCATTTCGCGCAAGATCGCCAATGTCACCGATCGCAAGCGCCTCAAATCCGTCGTAAGCGAGCTGGACCTGCCCAAGGGCATTGGCCTGATCATCCGCACTGCGGGTGCCTCGCGCACCAAGATCGAAATTCGCCGCGACGCCGATTATCTGCTGCGCCTGTGGGAGAATATCCGCGAGCTGACGCTGAAATCCGTCGCTCCGGCGCTGATCTATGAGGAAGGCAATCTCGTCAAGCGCGCGATTCGCGACCTCTATGACAAGGATATCGACGGCGTGCTGGTCGAGGGCGAGGCAGCCTATAAGGAAGCCAAGGCCTTCATGCGCATGCTGATGCCGAGCCATGCCAAGAAGGTTCAGCACTATAACGAGATCGTGCCGCTCTTCCTGCAGCACCAGGTCGAGACCCAGCTCGAGGCGATCTATTCCCCGATCGCACCGCTGAAGTCCGGTGGCTATATCGTCATCAACCCGACCGAAGCGCTGGTCTCGATCGACGTCAATTCCGGTCGCTCGACCCGCGAACGCAATATCGAAACCACCGCCGTCAAGACGAATATCGAAGCCGCCCATGAAGCGGCGCGCCAGATGCGTCTGCGCGACCTGGCCGGCCTGATCGTGATCGACTTCATCGATATGGATGAATCGAAGAATGTCCGGGCTGTTGAAAAGGTGATGAAGGACGCGCTGAAACGCGACCGGGCCCGCCTGCAAATGGGCCGCATTTCCCAGTTCGGGCTGATGGAGATTTCCCGTCAACGCCGACGCACCAGCCTGATCGAAGGCTCCACCGAGCCCTGCCCGCACTGTAAGGGAAGCGGTTATATCCGCTCGGTCGAATCGAGCGCGCTGGTTGCCCTGCGCGGCCTTGAAAAAGAAGGCATGCGCGGGCGCGCCAAGCGGGTCCGTATCTCGCTGCCGACCTCAATCGCCATTTATATGCTCAACGAAAAGCGCGAACACCTTCTGGCGATCGAAGAGCGCTTCCAGATGAATATTTCGGTCGCATCCGATGACGAGATCATCGCGCCGGAATTCGTCATCGAAGCCATCGAGCTGCGGGCACCGGGCGAGGAATTCGTCATTCCACGCCAGACCGTCATCGCTGACGCCGCCGATATCGCCGACGAACTCGTCATGGACGAGGAAGACAGCGAGCCGGAAAGCACTGAAAGCGAAAGTCAGGAACGGGGCCGCTCACGCTCCCGCAACAATCGCGACGCCGCCTCGGGCCCGAGCCCGGATGCTGCCGATGGCGAAACCGCCGAGGATGGCACACGCCGCCGCCGACGCCGGCGCCGGCGCAAGGGATCTTCCGAGGAGGGCTCTGCAGAACTCGCGGCCACGAACGATACGGCTGATACCGGCGCGAGCGAAGCCACCGAAGATGAAGACGGACCGGAAAATGGCGAACCCGCTCCGGGTGCCACTGCCGCCGAGGATGGCGATTCACCACGCCGCCGCCGCCGCCGCGGTCGCCGGGGTGGACGCTCGCGCCGTCGCACCGAAGGTCAGAGCGCCGAAGGTCAGACCAATGACCAACCGGGCGAGGACGCGTCATCCCAGGAGGTCGGTGATGCCGGACCGGTCACCGCTGGCGCTGATGACCTTGCTCCCGTAGCGGTCGCTCCGGACGCCGCTGGCGCCGAGAAACCTGTGCGTAAGCGCGCGCCTCGCCGCCGCAAGACGGCGGACACCGACACAGCGACGGCCAGCGGCGATGCGCCTGATTCGGCTCCCGCTGAGGCTCTTGCCGCGCCAGCCGATGTGGCTGCGGCCACGGATGAAGCGCCCAAGCGCCGCACCCGCCGCCCACGCAAGACCGCCGAGACCGCGGCGCCCGAGGCTGATGCCGCGGCCACTCCCGTTGAAGCCGAGAAGTCGAAACCCCGCACCCGCCGCAAAAAGGCCGAAGTCGCACCCGAGACTGCAGTTGAGGCGCCCGCCGCCGAAGCGGCAGCTGCAGCGACGGAAAAGCCGGCGCCAAAGCGTAAACGTGCCACGGCTGCAAAGCCTGCAGCAGCCCCGGCCGCCGAGGCCGCCGCCGAACCGGCAGCGGACACAGCAGCCGAAACGGGCGATGCCCAGCCCCAGCCCGCCAAACCCGTCAAGCGCGGCTGGTGGAACCGGACCGGGTTGTTCGGCAAGTAATACGGCCAGCGGGCCGGGCTCCGTTGAGCGCCCGGCCCGCTGGTCATATCATTGAAGTCTGTCCCGCAAGGGTTCAGGGTTTTTCCGAAGCGGGGGCTTGGGAGTGGAAGCTGAATGCGACCTCTGAAAACCATCGTTACGGCCTGCCTCGCATCGGTCGCCCTGATTGCTCCGGTCGCGGCCCAGTCGCTGATCCGCGATACCGAGATCGAGCACATGCTGCGCGACTATGCCGACCCGCTGCTCGACGCAGCCGGTCTGACATCTTCGAATGTCGATCTCTACATCATCGCAGACCCGTCGATTAATGCCTTTGTGACCGGTGGCCAGAATATTTTTCTCCACACCGGCATCATCATCGAAGCTGAAACCCCCAATCAGCTCAAAGGCGTGATCGCCCACGAAACCGGCCATATCGCAGGTGCCCATTTGGCAAGGGTCGGTGACGGGGTTGGCGCGGCACAAGTGCCGATGTTCATCTCGCTCGGACTTGGCCTGCTCGCCGCCTTTGCGGGCGAAGGCGGTGCCGCGGGTGCCCTGATGGCGTCCAGCCAGCAATTCGGCGCCCTCTCATTCATGACCTATAGCCGCGCCCAGGAAGCCTCCGCCGACCAGGCTGCGCTGCAGTATCTGGAAGCCAGCGGGCAGTCCTCGGAAGGTCTGGTCGAGTTCTTCGAGCGCTTCCGCTACCAGGAAGTGATGTCGAATGCGCGACGCTTCCCCTATTTCCGCTCCCACCCGCTTTCCTCCGAACGCATTTCCATCCTGCGCAATAATGCCGATGCCGCGGCGCACGCGAATGTCGATGACACACCCGAGGAGATCGCCGAGCTGCGACGCTTGCAGGGCAAGATTTACGGCTTCCTGACCGAGCCGGAATTCGTGCTTTACCGTTATCCGCGGACCGATCAGAGCCTGCCGGCACGCTATGCCCGGGCCGTCGCCTATTTCCGGGTAGCGCGGCTGGACGAGGCGCGCGTGGAAATCGGGAGCCTGATTGCCGAGGAGCCGGACAACCCCTATTTCCAGGAACTCTACGGGCAGATGTTGTTCGAGACCGGTCATATCCGGGAGTCGATCCCCTACCATGCCCGTTCGGTCGAGCTGGAGCCGACGGCACCGCTGCTGAGGCTGAATCTGGCGATTTCAATGATCGCCGCCGACGATGACAGCCTCCTCAATGAGGCCGAAGGCCACCTTCAGGTCGCCCTCGATATCGAGCCGGACAATGCCTTTGCCTGGTATCAGCTCTCAATCGTGCATGAACGCAAAGGCGATACGGCGCTGGCCCAGCTGGCCGTGGCCGAACAGGCTTTCGCGACCGGTGATGCCGATCGGGCGATGATGTTCGCCGGACGGGCGCGTACCGCGCTGGACCAGGGCACGCCGGCCTGGATGCGGGCCACCGAGATCGAAACGATCAGCGCCCCGCTCGCCGCCGATCAACGCCGCCAGCGGCGCGTCAATCTGCGCTGAGCAATGGATACAAATGGACAGGCCGACGCGGCGCAGACACCATCATCGCTGACCCTGGCGGCTGTCGAAAGCCTGACCGACATCGCGCCGGAAGCCTGGGATGGCATCGCCAATCCTGACGGCGCGGAATATGATCCCTTCCTGAGCTGGGACTTCCTCCAGGCGCTGGAGGCGAGCGGCTGCGTTGGCGGTGAGACCGGCTGGGCACCGCACCATCTGCTGGCCCGCGATGCGGCTGGCGTGCTCAAGGGTGCCCTGCCCCTCTATCTCAAATTCCACAGCCAGGGCGAATATGTCTTCGACCATGGCTGGGCGGAGAGTTTCGAGCGGGCTGGCGGGCGCTATTACCCCAAACTCCTGACCGCCATTCCCTTCTCTCCCGTGACCGGGCGTCGGATCCTGGCGACAGACCGCGCGGTTCGCCACGCACTTGTGAACGGCATGACCGAAGCCGTGCGCCAATGGGGCGTGTCGAGCTGGCATGTCAATTTTCCCACGCCCGCAGACTGGTCCGAGCTGGGCGAGGCCGGCCTGCTGCAACGCATCGACCGGCAATTCGTCTGGTCCAATCGCGGTTATGCCAGTTATGACGATTTTCTGGGCGCGCTTTCATCGCGCAAACGCAAGGCGCTGCGCAAGGAGCGCGCCTCGGCCCAGGCCGGGCTTGAGATCGAACACCTCACGGGTGCCGATCTGAGGCCGGAGCACTGGGACGTGTTCTTCGCCTGTTACCAGGACACCGGCGCGCGCAAATGGGGCCGCCCCTATCTCAATCGCGAGTTTTTTGAGCTGATCCACCAGCGCATGGCCGACCGGGTCCTGCTGGTGCTGGCCAGGAAGGATGGGCGCCACATCGCTGCCGCGCTCAATTTCATCGGCTCCAATGCCCTCTATGGCCGCTATTGGGGCCTGCTGGAGGAGCACCCTCACCTGCATTTCGAGCTCTGCTATCACCAGGCCATCGATGTCGCGATCCGGCTCGGGCTCGACCGTGTCGAAGCCGGTGCCCAGGGCGAGCACAAGCTGGCACGCGGCTATCGCCCGCAACCGGTCTATTCGGCCCACTGGATCGCCCATGAGGGTTTTCGCGCCGCCGTCGCCGATTATCTGGAGCGCGAGCGCCCGGCGATGCTGGCCGATATCGCCTTGCTGGATGAAGAGAGCCCGTTTAAAGCTCTGGATTGATGAAGCAAATCCCTGCCCCTCAGCTCTCACCCTGGTATAGCCATGCCCGCGTCGCGGTCACGGCACTCGAGGCGGCAGGCATTCCGGCGGCACTCGCCGACATTCATATGCACCATGCCTATCCGAGCCTCGAATTCGGAGCCTGCCGCACCCGCATTCTGATACCGCCCGCCTGCCAGGCCGAAGCCATCGAAATCATGGAGCGGGCCCGCGCCAGCGTATATCCGCCGCTCTACCCCTGTCCGGTCTGTGCCGGCGAGACGCGGCAGCGCAAACGGATTCTGGCGATGATCATCATGACCTCGCTGGGTTGCTTTATTCCTTTGAAAAGCGGCAAGCGGCGCTGCGGCGCCTGCCAAATCAATCTCGGTGCGCCGGCCGTCACCCCCTTCACTGTGGAAGAACTCGGCGAAGAGCCAATCGCGGATGCAGGGCCAGGCGCGGACTGGATGAGGCGTCTGGTCGCCGGGGTGCGGGCGCTTTTCCGCCGGCGGCGCTACTGGGATACCGAGTAATCCCGGTCGAGATCGGGCCGCGAGATTCTCGCTGGCGCCGAACAGCGATCTCACCGCCACAGGCTGCAGAGGCTGGTCTTCGAGTGCCGCCTCCACTAGTTTCAATACTCAAGCAGGAGACACGCCATGAGCCTGAACGGCAGCTATGACCCGGACAATATCTTCGCCAAGATCCTGCGCGGCGAATTGCCCTGCGTGAAAGTCTATGAAGACGAGGCCGTGCTCTCCTTCATGGATATTTTCCCGCAGGCGCCCGGCCATGTGCTCGTCGTACCCAAGGAAGCGGCGCGCAACGCGCTGGAGCTGTCGGATGACGCCCTCGCGGCAGCCATGTTGCGGGTCAAGAAGATCGGCAATGCGGTCAAGGCGGCGCTGGCGCCGGACGGGATCATGATTGCCCAGCTCAATGGCGCCCCGGCTGGGCAAACGGTGTTCCACGTCCATTTCCACATCATCCCGCGCAGCGATGGCGCCCAGATGGCGATGCATGCCGGCGGCAAGGCCGATATGGCCGAGCTGGAGGCCCAGGCCAGGAAGATCGCCTCGTTTCTGGACTAGGCCCCGGCCTGCTCCTGGATTACCGCCAGGAAAGCCTCGCCGAGATCGGCCAGTTTCTTCGGTCCGACACCATTGACGGCCGCCATCTGCTCGAAGTTTTCCGGCCGCAGATGGCACATGTCGATCAGGGTCGCATCGGAGAAGATCACATAGGCCGGGACATTGCGCTCGGCGGCGAGATCGCGGCGCAAAGCCTTGAGTGCGGCGAGCAATCCGGCATCGACATCGGCCTCGGCGGCCTTGCTGACGGCGCTGCGGCGCGGCTTCTTCTCGCCCTTGGCCGGGACGATTTCACGTAGTTCGAAAGTCTCGCGCCCCTTGAGTACGGCCTCACCACGCGCGGTGAGTTTGAGGCCGCCATATTGATCGATATCGACCACGAGATAGCCGCCCGCCACGGCCTGGCGGACCAGACCCTGCCAGAAGGGTTTGGGCTTGTCCTTGCCAACGCCCCAGGTCGGCAAGGCGTCATGGCCGCGCGCGCGGATATTGTCGGTATCACCACCCCTGAGCACATCAATGATGTGGCCGGCACCAAAGGCCTGACCGGTGCGCACGATCGCCGAGAACAGCATTTGCGCCTCGCGCGTGCCGTCAAGCAGGACCGGCGGGTCGAGGCAGATATCGCAATTGCCGCACGGTTTTGAGCCCGGCTCGCCGAAATAGGACAAGAGCGTGATGCGGCGGCACTGGGTCGCCTCGCAATAGGATAGAAGCGCATCGAGGCGCTGGTGTTCGCGCCGCTTGTGGGCATCATCTTCGCCATCATTGTCGATGAAACGCCGGCGCAGGCTGGCATCGCCGAGACCGTAGAGCATCATCGCATCGGCTGGCGCACCATCGCGGCCGGCACGGCCGATCTCCTGGTAATAGGCCTCCATCGAGCCTGGCATGTTGAGATGGAAGACATAGCGGATATCCGGCTTGTCGATACCCATCCCGAAAGCGATCGTCGCCACCATGATCACGGCCTCCTCGGCCATGAAGATTTCCTGGTTTTCGCGCCGCTGCTCCGGCGACATCCCCGCATGATAGGACAGGGCGCGATAGCCCTCCCCCTTCAGCATCGCGGCGACCTCTTCGGTCAGCTTGCGCGACAGGCAGTAGACGATGCCCGACTGTGTCCGGCGCTCGGTGAGAAAACCGAGCAATTGCGGCTTCCACTGGGCCTTGGGCAAGACCGCGAGATTGAGATTGGGGCGGTCAAAGCCGCGCACCACCGTATCGCCCTCACCGCCAAACAGTTTCTCGGCGATATCGGTGCGCGTGGCGCTGTCAGCGGTGGCGGTGAAAGCGGCCAGGGTCGCGTTCGGGAAATGATGTTTGAGCTGGGAGAGTTGCTCGTATTCCGGCCGAAAGCTCGCACCCCATTTGGAAATACAATGCGCCTCATCGACCACGAACAGACCCGGATCCACCGGTTTGAGCGCCTCGAGCATGCGCCCGGTCATCAGCCGCTCCGGCGAGAGGTAAAGCAGTTTTGCCTCGCCCGACTGGAAGGTCCGCCAGGCAGCGACATTCTGTTCGCGATCACGCCCGGAATGGATTGCTGCCGCCATCACACCATTGGCCGCCAGCCCGGCAATCTGGTCATCCATCAAGGCCACAAGCGGCGAGACAATGATTGACGGCCGCTCCAGCATCAAGGCCGGCACCTGGTAGCACAGCGATTTACCGGCCCCGGTCGGCATCACACACAGCGTATGCGTCCCCGCCAGCAGGCGCTCGACGATGGGCAGCTGGCCGGGCCGGAATTCGGGGAAGCCGAAAACGGATTTGAGGATGGATTGAGGGGATGAGGTCATGGGACACGCGAGGCAGAGGTGCGAGGTCAGTCTGGCACCCCTCCCCGACTAGCACGCGTGACCATGATCAAACAGGGCCGCCGCGCCATTGTGCACAGACGCCGTCCTCCGGCCCTATAAATGCGGACTCCACATGAACATCCAGGCGCCGAAAATCCCGACCGCCGTGACCAGCGTCAGCAGCAGAACCAGGCCCGCCACAGCCAGTTTGGGGGCCGCCGATTGCGCGCGCCCGGCCCGGAAATACAGTTCCAGCACGGCCAGGGGCAGGAGATAGCAGGCGAAGGCCAGCGTCAGATCGAAGGGGCCATCGAGTTGCCGGGTCGATCCGACCGGGCCCTGCATGATGATGATCCAGGCCATGAAGCCGATGCGGAAGAACCAGACGCCATTGACCAGAATGAAGAGCCGCATCGCCCAGCGCCGGTGCTGGTCAATCCGGCGCTTCATCGCCAGGCGCAGGGCGATCGGCGCGGCGATCAGGATGAGGATGCCGTTGAGGCTCACGCCGAGCGCCCCGAGATCACTCAGCCGGGCCTCGCGCAACCAGGTCATCCACAGGCCGCCAACCGCCAGGACAACGGCGATAACCATGAAGATACGACCATTCCAGCGATGCAGGGCCGGCAAACGCTTTCGCAGCACCGGAACCAACTGCAGCGTACCGCCCATGGTGATGACCGCCGCCAGCAGGACATGGACGCCAAACATCAGATTGCCGAACCAGTCGCCATCCACATAACCGACCATCAGGCCGGTCTCGTTCCAGTCCTGCGGATTACCAGCGGCGGTGGTGACGCCATAAACATTGAGAATATACCAGACGAAGGTCCATTGACCGGCCGCAGCGACCAGGAACCAGGCCAGGCCCGCTCCCCTGAGCAGCCCGCCGGCATCGAAGCGCGTGCGAGATGGTGTTTGCAAAATATCACTCATGATTGACCCATTATCCAACGAGACTGGCTCCAGCCTCATTCATCCATTGTCCGGCAAGACCGGCCTCGGCCTCGCCCATCGCCCCCTGGCATGGATGAAATGCGTCGCCGGGCACCCCGAGGTCTTGCCGATTTGGAAATCGGCGACAGTTTTTCGGCTGCCGGCTGCAATCCGGTGCGGGGTTGCAATCGCGTCCCACTCCAAGCGAGTATGAACGCTTGAGCGCAGGGGATTTGCCGATGGACGTCGCACTGATCACCACCACAGTCCGGCTCGTCGTGGCCGCATCGGCGGCGATCGCGCTGGTCGTCACCCTGACCCGACCGCAGAAACGCGCCCTGCACATCTACTGGGCGGTGTTCTGCGGCGCGATCTCCCTGACCATGCTGCGCTATGCCCTGCCGATCTCGCCGGAATGGCTCTCAAACCTGATGCGAATCGCATCGGGGGCGACGTGCGGCGGTTTCTGGCTGGTTGCGCGCTGCCTCTTCAGGCCCGGCAATCCGATCAAGCTGCACCACCTCCTCCTGGTCGCCGCGGTGATGACCGGGATTGCCGTCGACATTACCCTGCCCGCCCTGATCGACCCGGACGGGTTGGCGGGCCTGCATTCGGGAATCTGGCAATTTGTCACGCTGGTCAGCTCCACCGTCATGGTGCTGTCCTTCTGGGAAGGCATCCAGGGCTGGCCGGACCGCAGCCATCGCAACGAAATCCAGCTGCGATATCTCTATCTGGCGATCATCGGCCTGTGCGTCACCGCCTGCACGGTCTATCCCGAACCCGATGCCGCCGCGGCAGCAGCGGCCCGCCTGCTCGAAGCCTGCAGCGCCCTGGCGGTCCTGGCGGTCGCCTCGGTGGCTGTCGCCTTCCGGCTGCGCTACCCGCTCCTGCCGGCGACCGCCGAAAAGCCCGCCGCCACGGCAGAGGAACATGCCCTTGCCGCCCGGCTGGAGCGGTTGATGCGCGATGAAACACCCTATCTGGAGCCCGAACTGAAGGTCGCCGACCTCGCACGCAGCCTGCAAACCCCTGACTACAAGGTGACGCGCGCGATTACGGCCGGCTTGCAGCAACCCAATTTCAATCGCTACGTCAACGCATTGAGAGTCGAACATGCCAAGGCCCTGCTGCGCGATCCGCGCGAGGCCAGCCGATCCATCCTGCTGATTGCCCTGGATAGTGGATTCGCCTCGCTCGGCCCGTTCAACCGGGCCTTCAAGGCCGATACGGGCATGACGCCGCGTGCCTGGCGAGCCGATGGTGTGGCCAGCACCTCACAACCAAAACCGGCACCGGCCTGAGGCCTGCGCGCCGGAAGCTGCCGGCGGCGCACCTCAACCTTCACCCCCACACGAAAAACGGCGCCCCGTCGGAGCGCCGTTTTCTGTTCTTCAGAGCGTGAAGACTGAGGTCTAGACCGCTTCCTTCTTGCCCTTCTTGCCGGCTTTCGCATTGCGCGGCAGCAGGCGGTCACCCGGGGTGATGTGGAAATCGAGCCGGCTCTCATCGGCCGGATCGATATCGACCTTGACCAGGCCGCCCTTGGCGAGTTCGCCGAACAGGATCTCGTCGGCCAGCGGCTTCTTGATATGCTCCTGGATGACGCGGCCGAGCGGGCGGGCACCGAAGCGGCTGTCATAGCCGCGCTCGGCGAGCCAGGCGGTGGCGTCCGGGGTCAGTTCGAAGGTCACGCCGCGATCGGTGAGCTGGGCTTCCAGTTGCAGCACGAATTTCTCGACGACGCGGCTGATCGATTCCGGCCCGAGCGGTGCGAAGGGAATGACCGCATCCAGGCGGTTGCGGAATTCCGGCGTGAACAGGCGTTCGACGGCCTTGTCGGCCTCGTCATCCTTCTTGCCACGCCCGAAGCCGATGGCTTCCTTGGCAGCATCAGCGGCGCCCGCATTGGTCGTCATCACCAGGATGACATTGCGGAAATCGACCTTCTTGCCATTACTGTCAGTCAGCGTGCCGTTATCCATGACCTGCAACAAGATATTGAACAAGTCAGGGTGCGCCTTCTCGATTTCGTCGAGCAGCAGGACGCAATGGGGATGCTGGTCGACGCCGTCTGTGAGCATGCCGCCCTGGTCGAAGCCGACATAACCCGGAGGCGCACCAATCAGGCGTGAGACAGCATGGCGTTCCATGTATTCCGACATGTCAAAGCGCAGAAGTTCAACGCCGAGAATATCGGCCAGCTGTTTGGTCACTTCGGTCTTGCCGACGCCGGTCGGTCCGGAGAAGAGATAGCTGCCGATCGGCTTGTTGGGCTCGCGCAGGCCGGCACGGGAGAGCTTGATCGCCGTCGAGAGACGGTCAATCGCATCCTGCTGGCCAAACACGACCCGGCCCAGATCGACGGGCAGGTTCTTGAGTACCTGGGTGTCGTCCTTGGAGACGGACTTCGGCGGAATGCGGGCCATGGTCGCAACCACGCCTTCGACTTCCTTGACGCCGATCGTCTTCTTGCGCTTCGACGCTGGCATCAGACGCATCTGCGCCCCGGCCTCATCGATCACGTCGATCGCCTTGTCGGGCAATTTGCGGTCGCCCATATAGCGCGAGGAGAGCTCGACAGCGGTCTTCAACGCTTCATTGGTGAAGCGCACATCATGGAAGTCCTCGAAATAGGATTTCAGCCCCTGCAGGATTTTGATCGTATCCGGCACGGATGGCTCGGCGACGTCAATCTTCTGGAAGCGACGGGCCAAGGCCCGATCCTTCTCGAAATGCTGACGGTATTCCTTATAGGTGGTTGAACCCATGCAGCGCAGACCGCCCTGCAAGGCGGGCTTGAGCAGGTTTGATGCATCCATGGCGCCGCCCGAGGTCGCTCCTGCACCGATTACGGTGTGGATCTCGTCGATAAAGAGTACCGAATCCTCGGTCTCCTCCAATTCCTTGACGACCTGCTTGATGCGTTCCTCGAAATCACCGCGATAGCGGGTGCCCGCCAAGAGTGCGCCCATGTCGAGGGAATAGATAGTCGCATTGGCCAGCACGTCGGGAACTTCATTCTCGACGATCTTGCGGGCGATACCTTCCGCGATGGCGGTCTTGCCCACGCCGGGGTCGCCGACGAGAAGCGGATTATTCTTGCGGCGCCGAGCCAGCACCTGGATACAGCGCTCGACTTCGGCATCACGGCCGATCAACGGGTCGACCTTGCCGGCTTTCGCTTTCTCATTGAGATTGACGCAATAGGCGGTCAGCGCATCGCCATCCTTGCGCTTTTCCTCGGGTTCCTCGATGCCGCGCACGACTTTCTGCTCGGCGGCACCGGGCTTGCGGCCGATACCGTGAGAAATGAAATTCACCGCGTCGTAGCGCGTCATATCGCGCTCGGCGAGAAAATAGGCGGCGTGGCTTTCACGCTCGGCGAACAGCGCGACCAGGACATTCGCCCCGGTGACTTCCTCTCGCCCGGCGTTTTGGACATGGATCACGGCGCGCTGGATGACGCGTTGGAAGCCAGCCGTCGGCTTGGCATCTTCCTCGTCATCAACGACCAGTTCGGAGAGCTCATTATCGACGTATTCCACCAGGGTGGCGCGCAACTCGTCGAGATCGACGTCGCAAGCCTTCATCACCGCATTGGCATCGCCATCATCCACGAGCGAGAGCAATAAATGCTCCAGCGTCGCAAATTCATGACCACGCTCATTGGCATAACCCAAAGCACGGTGAAGGCTGTCTTCCAGATCGGCTGAGAAAGAGGGCACCACTCTATTCCTTTTCCATCGTGCACTGGAGCGGATGTTGAGCCCGTCGTGCGGCGTCCATAACCTGGGCTACCTTTGTTTCGGCAACCTCATATGTGTACACGCCGCACATTCCGACACCGTTCTGGTGGACATGCAGCATGATCGTCGCTGCATCCTCGGGGGATTTGCGAAAGATCCGAACCAGGACCTCCACAACAAATTCCATGGGCGTATAGTCATCATTGAGTAGCAGAACACGGTAAAGCGAAGGTTTCTTGGTCGCTGGCCGCGTCTTCAGAGCGAGGCCATGCTCCTCCTCATTCCCTGCATCATCTTGTTTTCGTTCGGTCATATTAAAATCAGATTCGAAAGACAGTCAGGGTGATTTCAGGTCAAGGATAGGCGGCGTCGGCCCCTTAGGAAAGGGTTTGCGACCAGCAATCCGGGTTTTGGCGTGCTTGCGATTCTCGGTTCGACCTGATGAATCTGGGGATGCGAACCCCAAAAAGAAAGGGCCCGGTGCAGAACACCGGGCCCAGGCGGGGAGAAAATTGTCAGTCTGCGGCGTTTAGCGCTGCGACTGAGCCAGCTCGGCAACGGCGGCGAAGCGGGTGTTCAAAGGCTTCGCGCCATCCTTGACCAGGCCGGAAAAGAGTTCGGTGGTCTTGTTGAGCTCGGCAAGATAGCTGCCCATCGCCGACTTGGCGTAGTTGGACTGGATCTCGAAGATTTCCTGCATCGACTTGGCGGAAGACAGGGCCTTCGTGGCGGCAACGCCCTCTTCCATCGCCGTTTTGGCGTAGGCAGCGGCATTGGTGCCGACCGTCTCAAGACCCTTGCCGGTCACAGTGGCGGACTCGATGACAGCTTCGACCGTGTCTTTGTGGAAGGCCGAGGCTTCATTGACGGCGCTCAGCGTCTTCTCGAAACCTTCCTTGAAGGTCTCATTGGTCGCGGCGGTCATGGATTCGATGGAATTATTCATGAGTTTGCTCGTTTTTGTCTGGGCCTTCACAGCGGGCTTGCTGGTGGCCGGTTTCTGTTTGGTCGACGCAGCGGGCTTGCTGGCGGCCAGTTTTGGCTTTTTCGCCGCAGCAGGCTTGCTGGCGGCGTTTTTCTTTTTTGCGGCCTGCGCCGTGGCAGCAGGCTTGGTGCGCGCCGCTGGCTTGGCAGCCAGGGGCTTCGCGGAAGCCGCAGATTTCTCGACAACAGCCGGCTGCGCGGCTTTCGGCGCGGCTGCAACAACAACCGGTGCTTTCGCGTCAGCAGCGATTGCAGGGGCTTCATCGGATTTGATGCGTGTGTCGGTCATGGTTCACTTCTTGAATTGCTGCATTGGCTCTTCGCAGTCGCAACATATCTAACCCCGGGCCTGCCCGGCGTCAAGCGAATTATTGTGCAGTGCACCATTTTCGTTTTTGCCAAGCCTGGCAGCCCTTAACCGAGTGGAAACTCTGTGCGGACGAGACTGCCCGAATGACCTCGCACGCCCCCCGACTTGCCGCAGCCCTCATGCTCGCGCTGACCCTGCTGGCCCCGCTCTCGCCGGCCCGCGCCGACACGTCGCGCTATGCCGCCTTTGTTGTCGATCAGACAACAGGGGTGGTGCTGCACTCGCGCCAGTCGGAAGCGACACGTCATCCCGCCTCGCTGACCAAGATGATGACGCTCTATATGCTGTTTCAGGCGATGGAGGCCGGTGAAATCGGGCTTGGTGACCCGATCCGGATTTCGGCCGATGCCGCCAATGCGCCGCCCTCGCGGCTCGATCTGCCGATTGGCTCGACGATTTCCACCGAGGAGGCGATCCGGGCGCTGGTCGTTCGCAGCGCCAATGATGTTGCCGTCGCGGTTGGCGAGCGCCTCGGCGGCACCGAAAGCGGCTTTGCCGCGGCCATGACCGCACGAGCGCACGAACTGGGCCTGCCCGGCACCACATTCCGCAATGCCTCCGGCCTGCCCGATAGCCGCCAGGTGACAACCGCGCGCGACATGGCGCGGCTCGCCATCGCCCTTCAGCGCGACTTCCCGCAGTATTTCCACTATTTCAATGAGACCCGTTTTGTCTGGGATGGCCGCACCTACCGCAATCACAATACACTGGTCGGCCGCGTTGATGGCGTTGACGGATTAAAGACCGGCTATATCCGCGCCTCCGGTTTCAATGTCGTGGTGTCGGCCGAACGGGGTGAACATCGGTTGATCGCCGTCATTATGGGCGGCCCGACAGCGGCGTCCCGCGATGCCCATGCCGAGGAATTGCTCGACGCCGCATTCTCGACGCTGGAACAGCGCGACGACCGCCTGTTGTTTGCGGCCCTTTCCTCACCGCGCATCAATCCAATCCGCCAGCAGGCACTGATCGCAATGGACGTCGCAGCCCTCGGCCTCGCCGCGCCGTCGGAAATGGGGTCGGCGCAAGCCGCACCGCCACTGCGTATCGTGCTGGCCGATGAGAGTTCCGAACTCGCCGATATCCGCCCGGCCACCACGGACACACAGGTCGAGGCACCGCTGCTGCGCGGTGCCTGGTCAGTGCAGGTTGGGGCCTATAATTCGGCAGCGGCGGCGCGCGAGCGGCTCGATCGCGTAACGCCCGCCTCCCCCTACCTCAGGCTTGCCCAACCGGCAGCGCGGGCTGTCGAAATCGATGGCAATCGCCTGTGGCGGGCGCGCTTCGAATCACTCACGGCCGATGAAGCGGCGCATGCCTGTGCCGAGCTCGGCGCCCGCAATGAGCCCTGCTACACAGTCGCCCCCGGACGATAAACGCGTCGCTGTTTCAGGCCAAAAGCCGCCTGTCGGTTGACTTAGCCTGCCTGCTCGCACACTTTCCGGCGCCCTGACCGCAGCCTGGTCACCCTCATCCCGCCCCGGAAATGAACCCGATGAATGTTGTCGTCGTAGAATCCCCTGCCAAAGCCAAGACCATCAATAAATATCTCGGCCCGGACTTCATCGTGCTGGCCAGTTTCGGCCATGTGCGCGATCTGCCGGCCAAGGATGGCTCGGTCAAACCGGACGAAGATTTCGCGATGATGTGGGAAGTCGACCCGGCCTCGGCCAAGCGCGTCAAGGCGATCGCCGATGCGCTCAAGGACTCTGACCGCCTGATCCTCGCGACTGACCCGGATCGCGAGGGTGAAGCGATTTCCTGGCATTTGCTCGAGGCGCTGACCAAACGCAAAGTCCTCAAAGACGTCAAGATCGAGCGCGTGGCCTTCAACGCCATCACCAGACAGGCCGTGCTCGACGCGATGGCGCATCCACGCGCCGTCGACATGGAATTGGTCAATGCCTATCTGGCCCGCCGGGCGCTGGATTACCTGGTCGGCTTCACCCTGTCGCCGGTACTCTGGCGCAAACTGCCCGGCTCACGCTCGGCCGGCCGCGTGCAATCGGTCTGCCTGCGCCTGATCTGCGACCGCGAGCTGGAAATCGAGAAATTCCGCTCCGAGGAATACTGGTCGGTGGATGCCGACATCGCCTCGGGCAGCGACAGCTTCCGCGCCCGCCTCGTCACCCATGACGGCAAGAAGCTGCAGAAGATGTCGCTCAAGGATCGCGCCATGGCCAATGCGGCCGTCGCGGCGATCGAGGCTGGCAGTTTCACCATCAGTGCCGTCGAGGCCAAGCCGACCCGGCGCAATCCGCCGCCGCCCTTCACCACCTCGACCCTGCAACAGGAAGCGGCGCGCAAGCTCGGCTTCTCGGCAACGCGGACCATGCAGACGGCGCAGAAACTCTATGAGGGTGTCAATCTCGGCGGCGAGACCACCGGTCTGATCACCTATATGCGGACCGACGGCGTCTCGATGGATGGCAGTGCCATCAACCAGGCCCGCGACGTGATCTCACGCGAACACGGCGCGCTTTACGTGCCCTCGGCGCCGCGCGTCTATTCCACCAAGGCGAAAAACGCCCAGGAGGCGCACGAAGCCATCCGGCCGACCAGTTTCTCGCGCCTGCCGGAATCGCTGAGCCTTGATGGTGATATGGCGCGCCTCTACCAGCTGATCTGGCGCCGCGCCATGGCCAGCCAGATGGAAAGCGCCCGCTTTGAGCGCACCACAGTCGACATTGACAGCGCCGACAAGAAGACCGCCCTGCGCGCCGTCGGCTCTGTTCTCCTGTTCGACGGTTTCCTGGCCCTCTACCAGGAAGGCACGGATGATGAGGAGGACGAGGCCGAAGCCCGTCTGCCAAAGGTCGTCGCCGGCCGCGATGTCGGCATCGCCAAGACCCATGCCGACCAGCACTTCACCCAGCCGCCACCGCGCTTCACCGAAGCCTCGCTGGTCAAGCGCATGGAAGAACTCGGCATTGGCCGGCCGTCGACCTATGCCTCGACGCTGCAAGTCCTGTCGGCGCGCGACTATGTCCGGCTTGAGAAGAACCGTTTCTATCCGGAGGACAAGGGCCGGGTCGTCACCGCCTTCCTCGAGAATTTCTTTGCGCGCTATGTCGAATATGATTTCACCGCGGCGCTCGAAACCCAGCTCGACAAGGTCTCGGCCGGCGAGCTCGACTGGAAGCAATTGCTGCGCGACTTCTGGACTGATTTCCGCGCCGCCATCGACGATATCGGCGAGCTGCGCATCACCGCCGTGCTTGATGCGCTGAACGACGCCCTGGCGCCGCACATCTTCCCGGAAAAGGAAGATGGCAGCGATCCGCGCCTGTGCCCGTCCTGCAAGGAAGGCACGCTGAGCCTGCGGCTCGGCAAGTTCGGCGCTTTCCTGGGCTGTTCGAACCATCCCGACTGCAAGTTCACGCGCCAGATGAGCCCGAATGATGAGGGTGCCGGCGATAGTGATCGCGAGATCACCGTCGATCCGGTCACCGGCTCGATGATCATGCTGAAGAATGGCCGTTTCGGCTGGTATCTCGAAATTCCCGGCGCGGACGAGGACGCCAAGCCCAAGCGCGCCTCCATCCCTAAGGGCTGGGATCCGCAGACCCTGAGCGATGAACAGGCGATCAAACTCATCGCCCTGCCGCGCACCATCGGGGCTCACCCGGAAGACGGCGAGCTGATCACCTCGAATATCGGCCGCTATGGCCCCTATGTTCATCATGGCAAGACCTATGCGAACATTCCCAATGTCGAGGATGTGTTCGATATCGGGGTGAACCGGGCTGTCGCCGTACTGGCCGACAAAAAGGCCGGCGGCGGGCGTCAGAACTCCGCCACGACGCTGAAGGATCTCGGCGAACATGATGGCAAGCCCTTGCGGATCATGAGCGGGCGCTTCGGTCCCTATGTGAAGTATGAGAAAATCAATGCCACCCTGCCCAAGGGCACCGATCCGGAGACGGTGACCGTCGAGCAGGCCATGGAATGGGTCGAGGCCCGCGCCGCCAAGGGTGCCAAGCCGAAGAAGAAGCCGGCGGCCAAGAAGCCGGCTGCAAAGAAAAAGGCTCCAGCCAAGAAGAAGGCTCCAGCCAAGGCTGCGGCAGCAGACGCGGACGGCACGGCCAAGAAAGCGCCCGCCAAAAAGCCTGCGGCGAAGAAGGCCCCGGCCAGGAAGCCGGCCGCCAAGAAGCCTGCGGCGAAGACACCAGCTGCCGGAAAGGCGGATTGATCGCGGTGAGCGAACACGAAAAACCCTCCGGCTTCAGCCGGGAAACCCTGATCGAGGCCATCAAGCGCGGGGCCGGCGCTCTCGACAAGCGCGGCCTGGCCCGCGCGCTCGGCCTCAAGACAGGCGAACAGAAGAGCCTGCTCAGGCAGGCCCTCGGCGGTCTTGAAGCCGAAGGTGTGATCCGCCGCGACGAACAACGCAATTACGCCCTGGCCGGCGAATTGCCGCCGGTCTGCGTCGTCGAGATCACCGGCCGCGATATCGATGGCGAATTGCTCGCCCAGCCACCCCGCGCCGATGGCGATACCCCGCTGATCCGGCTTGCGCCGGGCGAAGGCGCCGGCGGGCGCGGCGATGCAGCGCTCGGGGTTGGCGACAAGGCGCTGGTGCGCCTGACGCCGGACGATGAGGGCGGCTATGAAGCACGCCTGATCCGCAAGCTGGGACATTCGGTCCAGAAGATCCTCTGCGTCCTGCGCAAGCCCGCCAAGGGCCCCTATCGTTTGATCCCGGTTGATCGCCGCTCGCGGCATGAACTCGTGCCGGCCAAGGGCGAATCCGACAAGGCCAATGATGGCGATCTGGTGGTGTGCGAACTCGCCAAGGAACGCCGCAACGGGCTGAAGACGGCAACGATTCTGGAAGTCCTCGGCGATGTCGATTCGCCCGGTGCCGGCAGCGTCATTGCGCTGCACTCGCATGGCGTCCCGATGGGGTTCGCCGATCTGGAGATGCGCGAAGCGGAAACCATCGCCTCGGCGAAACGGCAAGGTCGCGAAGATCTGCGCGCTTTGCCCCTGCTGACCATCGATCCGGAAGACGCCAAGGACCATGACGACGCCGTCTGGGCCGCTGCTGATACTGATCCAAGGAATGAAGGTGGCTGGATCGTGATGGTCGCGATCGCCGATGTCGCCGCCTATGTCACGCCCGGCAGCGAGCTGGATCGCGGCGCCTTCAAGCGCGGCAATTCGGTCTATCTGCCCGACCGCGTCGTGCCGATGCTGCCCGAACGCCTGTCCAATGATTTGTGCTCCTTGCGCGAGGGCGAGGAACGTCCCTGCCTGGCTGTGCGCATGGTGTTCGACGCCCGCGGCCAGAAGAAGAGCCATAAATTCCTGCGTGGCTGGATGAAGTCGGCTGCCAAGCTCTCCTATAACGACGCCCAGGCGGCGATTGACGGCAAGGGCGACGCCAAGGCGAATGCCCTGCTCGACACAGTCCTGCGGCCGCTCTGGAGCGCCTACGCCGCCCTGTGCATCGCTCGCGCCAGACGCGAACCGCTTGAGATCGACTCGCCCGAACGGCGCGTCCGGGTCGGTGCCGACGGCCAGGTGACGGGGATTGAGCTGCGCGAGCGCTTCGACGCCCACCGCCTGATCGAGGAATGCATGATCCAGGCAAATGTCTGTGCGGCCGAGACCCTCGAGGAGCGACGCGTGCCCCTGATCTACCGGGTGCATGAAGAACCTTCCCGCGAAAAGATCGATGCACTGGCGGACTATCTGCCCAATGTCGGTTTGAAGTGGACGCGCGGCGACAAGATCGCGACCAGCCGCTTCAACCATCTGCTCAAACAGGCCAAGGGCGGCGAACATTATGAGACCGTCAATGAGGTCGTTCTGCGCAGTCAGTCACAGGCCGTCTATCACACTGTCAATCAGGGCCATTTCGGCCTGCATCTGCAGCGCTATGCCCATTTCACCTCGCCGATCCGGCGCTATGCCGACCTCACCGTCCACCGGGCCCTGATCCGCGCCCTTGATCTGGGCAATGACGGCCAGAGCGATGAGGAACGCAGTCGCCTGACCTCGATCGCCGAGGAGATCACCCAGCTGGAACGGCGCGCCATGGCCGCCGAACGCGATGCGGTTGACCGCTTTGTCGCGCTCTATCTGGCCGACCATGTTGGCGGGGAATTCCCCGGCCGCATCACCGGCGTGACACGCTTTGGCGCCTTTGTCCGCCTCGCCGCCACCGGCGCCGACGGGCTGGTGCCGATCAGCCGTCTGGGCGAGGAGCGCTTTGTTCATGATGACCGCGCCCACGCCCTGATCGGCGAACAGACCGGTGGCCGCTACCGGCTCGGCATGTCTGTCACCGTGAAAATCGAGGAAGCCACCCCGATCACCGGGGGCCTCCTGCTGGACATGGTCACCGAGGCCGAACCGGGCCCTCGCCCCAAGCGCGGTACGGGCCGCAGCGCTCCGGCTGGCGGCCGCACCGGCGGTCGGCCCTGGAAAAAGGGAAAACGGCGGTGAGTGACGAGACACGCAAACCCGCGACCAAAGCCCTGCGCCCCCGCCTGGCCGCCTCGCTGATCCTGACCCGCGGCAGCCGCCAGACGACGGAAGTGCTGATGGGGCGCCGCTCGGCACGGCATGTGTTCATGCCAAACAAATACGTATTTCCGGGGGGCCGCGTGGATCGCGCTGATCTCACAGCGCCCCTGGCGAAGGATCTCCCGTCAGACATTCTGACGGTCATGAGCCGGGTTATGCCCGAACGCCGGGCGCGGGCGGCCGCCATCGCCGCTGTGCGCGAAACGGCTGAAGAAACCGGTCTTCTGATCGCACGCGAAGCGGTGATCCGCTCGCGGCACGACAATTGGGCCCCCTTCCGGGCCTCCGGCGTCGCTCCCGATCTGTCAGGCCTGCGCCTGATCACCCGTGCGGTGACGCCACCGGGGCGATCGCGGCGTTTCGACACCTGGTTTTTTACTGCGGATGCCAGCGCCTTGTGCGATGGACGGCCCCCGGAGCCGAGCTCCGAGCTTGAAGATGTACAATGGGTGCCGCTGGACAGGGCCCGCACGCTGGACCTGCCAATGGTGACGCACTTCGTGCTCGACGAGCTCGGCCGTGTCCTGCCGCCATCACCTCAGCCAACCCGCTGGATTCGCGACGTACGTGGCAAGATGGCAATCGAGACTCTGTGACCGGCCCAGGTGCACAAATCAACTGACGCACAATGCGGCGCTGCCTATAGCTGAGCCATGTTTACGCGTCTGACAGCTCCACAATATGGGAATACCCGCGCCCTGATTGCGGCGATCTGCTGCGCTGCCGTGTGCGGCATCGTATTTGGCCTGTCCATGCCGTTGATTTCACTACGTTTGGAATCCATGACCGGGTCCGCTCTCGTGATCGGCCTGAACGGCGCAGCCCTCGGCGTTTCGACCCTGGTGATGGCGCCACTGGTGCCACGCCTGATGGCGATGGTGCCGGCGCGGACGCTGTTGATCGGATCCCTCAGCCTCGCGGCGGTGACTTTTTTGCTCTTCCCGGCTTTGCCATCCGTCGCGCCCTGGTTCGTCCTTCGCTTCGTCGTCGGTTGCTTCATCACCGTGGTCTTTGTCGTCTCGGAAACCTGGATCAACCAAATCGTGACGCCGGAACGCCGCGCCTTCATGCTCGGCGTTTACGGCACCGCCTTGGCCGGCGGGTTCGGGATTGGCGGGTTGATCTTCGCCGGCTTCGGCCCGGCCGGCGATCTACCCTTCTTTCTCGCCAGCGCCGTGTTTCTGATCGGCATCGCTCCGGTTGCCCTGCTCCAGAGCCCTCAGGCCGTCGCCCCGGCGCGGGAGGACTCCTCGATGAGCGCAATCCTCAATGCAGCCGGATCGGCGCCTGCGGCCATCCTGGCGGGCCTCGCCTTCGGCGCGATCGAAACCTTGATCTTCTCGATGCTGCCCGTCTATGCCGAACGTATCACGATTGATCCGGTTTCGATTGGCATGATGGTCTTCGCCGTCGCCATGGGCGTGCTCTCCTTCCAGATACCGCTCGGCTGGATCGCTGACCGGACCGACCGGCGCGGCACACTGATCGCGATTGCTGCGGTCGCGACGCTGGGACCAGTCCTCGTCTGGATGGCGGGGACACGTCTCGGCCTGCTTCTGCCGATACTCTTTATCCAGTCCGGTATCGCCAGCGGGCTCTATACGGTGGGCCTATCACTGCTGGGCGAACGCTTCACCGGCGGGCGGATTGCGGCGGCCAACGCGGCCTTCATTTTTGCCTATGGGCTTGGCTCGCTGCTCTCGCCTCCGGCTGCGGGCGTGGCGATGGACGGCGTTGGGCCGGCCGGCCTGCTGGTCGTGCTGGCTGCAACCGCGGGCGCCTATCTGCTCTTCCTCGCTGCGACGCACCTGAAAGCGGCGCGTAGCAGTTGACACCTGCTGCGCCTTGCGTATGTTCGCGCGCTCTCGCGACGGCATGGGGCCGAGCGCGCGCGCAGCATCAGGACGACTGAGCCATGGCGAAACCTACTACCATCAAGATCCGCCTGAACTCCACGGCTGGCACGGGATATTTCTACGTGACCAAGAAAAACGCGCGCACCATGACCGAAAAGCTCGTGCTGAAAAAGTACGACCCGGTTGCCCGCAAGCACGTCGAGTTCAAAGAAGGCAAAATCAAGTAAGACGGGTTTCTGTCTGACTTGCCAAGCGTAGATCGGGCCGCAGCACACGCTGCGGCCTTCTGCGTGTTTGGACGACGGGTCGTGCGCAATTGCGGAAAATCGGGTGTCTGAGGCCGGAGCTGCGCGCAGAAACCCCGGCGGCAAGACTGACAGCAATGAGATGATCAACCGGTATCAGGCCGCGACGCTGGTGGCCGCCTCGACGCGGTTACGTCCCTCGCCCTTGGCGAGATAGAGCGCTTCATCCGCCCGGCGCAACAGAGATTCGGCGGTTTCGCCATCCTCGGCCTGGGCACAGCCAATACTCACCGTCACGCTGGTGGTTCGGCCGTCACCGATCGCGAACGGCTCGGCCGCAATCGAGGCCCGCAGACGCTCGGAGGCGCCCCTCGCCTCTGCCAGCCCGGCCCCGGGCATGACAATCACGAACTCCTCGCCGCCATAGCGCGCCGCCAGATCGAGCGCGCGCAGATCGCGCTGTATCCGCTCGGAGAAACCGCGCAAGACATAGTCGCCGCCTTCATGGCCAAAGCGGTCATTAATGCTCTTGAAGTGATCGATATCGGCGATCAGCAGGGAGACCGGCGCGCCGCCATTATTGGAGCCTTCCATCGCCTGATGCAGGCGCGAGGCGATATAGCGGCGATTATGCAATCCCGTCAGCGGATCGGTGATCGCCATTTCCAGGCTCTCATCGAGCTGGGTGCGCAATCGATCCGCATAGCGCTTGCGCCGCAACTGGGTGCTCACACGGGCCATCATCTCGCCGGCATCGACCGGACGATGGATAATATCATTCACGCCCAGATCGAGAGCGCGCACAGCGCTCGGGGTATCCCCGGGATTGATCACGGCCAGGATCGGCATTTGCCGGGTCGCGGCGTCGGCACGGACACGGGCACAAAGCCGCAGGCCGTCAAAGCCCGGCGAGGTCAGGTCGACAATCAGAAGATCGGCGTTTTTCCGCGCCGCTTCGAGCCCCTTGACCGGGTCCGTCTCGACCTGGGTGCGGACCTGGGCGGGCATCGCCGCGGCATAGCGGGTCGCGGCGCGCGAATCGGCGCTGATCACGACGGCACAGGCCACGGATTCCAGCTCGCCGAGCGGCTCCGACATCACATGGCTCAGCGCATCGCTCGATTCGCGGTGGCGCAATTCATCGAGCACTGTCTTCAGGCGCAGAAGGGAGCGCACCCGTGCAAACAGGGTGACATCATCAATCGGTTTGGTGAGAAAATCATCGGCACCGGATTCCAGGCCGCGGATACGGTCTTCGCGCTGATCGAGCGCGGTCACCATCACAACAGGGATATGCCGGGTGCGCGGCTCGTCTTTGAGCAGCCGACAGGTCTCATAGCCATCCATGCCGGGCATCATGACATCAAGCAGAATCAGATCGGGCTGTTCAAGCTTGGCCGCTTCGATGGCCGCGAATCCGTCAACAGCCGTGCAGACGTCGAAATATTCGGCCTGAAGCTTGGCCTCAAGCAGCCGGACATTGGCCGGCTGGTCATCAACAACCAGGATTCGCGCGCTCATCGCATCGCCCCCTAATCGAGAAACTGTCGGACGGTTTCGATAAAGGTGGTCACCGTGATCGGTTTCGACAGATAGGCCTCGCAGCCCCCCTGGCGAATCCGCTCCTCATCCCCCTTCATCGCGAACGCGGTCACTGCCACAATCGGAATCGAGCACAAGGTCTCGTCATCCTTCAGCCATTTGGTGACTTCAAGGCCGGATACCTCCGGCAATTGAATATCCATCAGGATGAGATCGGGCAGATGTTCACGGGCCATTTCCATGGCCTTGAAGCCGTCCTTGGTCTGCAAGGTCTCATAACCATGAGCCTCGAGCAGATCGTTGAACAGCTTCATGTTCAGCTCGTTGTCTTCGACAATCAGGACCTTTTTGGGCATGACCTGCAGCATGTCGATGACGCGCTTCCCGTTGTTTGAGCGCTTGTAACGCGCCTGTTGAACCCCATCCGCAATAAACCCGATCTTCCTTAACCAACAATGAGTCAGCGGCCACTTTCATCGCCAAAGGGAACAAGATAAGAACAAATGACGGCCTGGGTAGTATATCGGCACCGGAAAGCGGCGAAAGCATGAATCGAATCGGCATCGATCTGGGCGGCACGAAAATCGAGGCCGTCGCGATGGACCCGCAAGGGGCGGTTATCGAGCGCCTGCGCGTGCCCGCGCCGCAGGCCTATCGCGACACTCTGGAGGCGATCGGCGGTCTGGTGAATGCGATCGAGCGCGAATATGGCGACGGCAGCCGCGTCGGTATCGGGCATCCCGGCTCGATCAGCCCGGCGACAGGCCTGATGCGTAACGCAAATTCCACATGGCTCAATGGCCATCCCTTCGCCCGCGATATCGAGGCCGCACTCGGCCGCCCGGTCCGCCTGGCCAATGACGCCGATTGCTTCACCCTGTCAGAAGCCGTCGATGGTGCCGGCCAGGGCGCCGGCATCGTGTTCGGGATCATCCTCGGCACCGGCGTCGGTGGCGGCATTGCGGTCGACGGGAAATTGCTGCACGGCGCCCAGGGGATTGCCGGCGAGTGGGGCCACAATCCCCTGCCCTGGACCAACGAATCGGATCAGCCGGCCGCCTCGTGCTGGTGCGGCCAATCGGGTTGCCATGAAACCTGGCTCTCCGGACCCGGCCTGGCGCGCGACCACGCGGCGCGCAATGGCGGCGATCTGGGCGCGGCAGACATCTTTGCCGCGGCGGACGCCGGCGATGCCCCGGCCCGCCGCAGCGTCGAGCTTCACAGCGACCGGCTCGCCCGCGGCATCGCCAGCGTGCTCAATATTCTCGATGCTGAGGTGGTCGTGCTCGGCGGCGGCGTCTCCAATGCCCCTGGCCTGGCGGAGCGTCTCACCGCCCGCCTGCCCGATTTCCTGTTCTCCGACATCGTGCGCACCCGTATCGTCACGCATCGTCATGGCGACAGTTCCGGCGTGCGCGGAGCGGCCTGGCTGTGGCCGGCCGGGACGCCATGAGCGCGCGGGGCTATTGCCGCGTCTGCCTGACACCACTCGCCGAGCCGGTCGATGCCTGCCCCGCCTGCGGCTCACACCGGCATTTGTTTCACCCCGAACTGGGCACGCTCTCGATTGCGCATATCGATTGCGATGCGTTCTACGCGGCCGTCGAGAAGCGGGACAATCCCGAACTGGCCGACAAACCCGTCATTATTGGCGGCCGCCAGCGCGGGGTTGTCTCGACCTGCTGCTATGTCGCGCGCATGTATGGGGTGCATTCGGCCATGCCGATGTTCAAGGCATTGAAGGCCTGCCCGGACGCGGTCGTGATTAGCGGCGATCATGCCAAATATGCCCGCGAGGGCGGGCGCATTCGCGAGATGATGCGCGATGTAACGCCCTTGGTAGAGCCGCTCTCGATCGACGAGGCCTTTCTCGACCTGACCGGCACGACACGGCTGCACGGCGCGCCGCCAGCCCTCACCCTGCTCAGACTGCAGCGCCGGATCCAGAACGTGGTCGGGATCACGGTTTCGGTCGGACTGTCCTTCAATAAATTCCTCGCCAAGACCGCCTCCGATCTCGACAAGCCAGACGGTTTCGCAGTGATTGGCGAGGCCGAGGCGATGGACTTCCTCGGCCCCCGGCCGGTGCGGTCAATCTACGGCGTCGGCCCGGCCTTCGCGGCCAAGCTGGAGCGCGACGGCCTGCGCACGCTCAATGATATCCGCCGCCACAGCGACAAGGACATGGCCAAACGCTATGGCGATTTCGGTTATCGCCTGGCACGGCTGGCGCGCGGCGAGGATCATCGCCGGGTCGAACCGGAGAGCGAGCGCAAGAGCGTCTCCTCGGAGACGACATTCAATGCCGATTTCAGCGAGTTGAAGCCTTTGGAAGATCAGCTCTGGCGCCAATGCGTCAAGGTCGCCGACCAGATGAAGGCCAAGGCAATTTCCGGCTCCGTCGTGACGCTGAAACTGAAGACGTCTGACTTTCGCAGCCGCACCCGCCGTCGCACCCTGAACGAGCCGAGCCAGCTGGCCGATACGCTGTTCAAGGTCGGCCGCGAGCTGCTCGCGCCAGAGGTTGATGGCACCCGCTTTCGCCTGATCGGGATCGGCTTCTCCGCCTTGCAGGCCGCGGTCGGCGATAGCGGCGACCTGCTCGATCCGAATGCGATCCGCCGCGCGACCGCCGAGCGGGCCATGGACAAGGCGCGGGCCAAGTTTGGCGGCGACGCGGTGGTCAAGGGGCGGATGTTGAAGCCACGCCCCGATCCTGGCCCTGCAAAACCTGATCGAACCAGTTGAACGGCATCGGCCAGAAGCCCTGCGCCGCCTGTTTGAACGCTCCGAAATGGCCGATCTGGCCGGCACCGACCTCGGCCGGTGCAAGCCGCAGCAATTGCGTCTCGGCCGCGCTGTAGATCGCCAGCAGGTCCTCGGCCGCGCGCCGGCTCGCCAGGGTGTCGTCGGCGAAGGTCCAGTCGATGATCGGCGCGGTGATGCGATCGAAGACATGCGGTCCGAGAGCCGCCAGCTCATCGCCGAAATAGCCCGGTTTGAAAGCCCAGCGGCGCCATTGCTCGAACACACCGCGCGGCAGGGCCATCCCGCCCCAGGCGCCGCCCGAGGGAATATGGCCCGTCAGCGCCAGGCAGGCCGGTCCGTAGGCGAGCCAGAAGAAGAGCGCCGTCGGCCGGTAGCTCGGCTCGTGGGCGCCCCAATAGCCGGTACCGGCGCAGACAATCGCATGCGCCGCCGGCTTGAGCCCGTTATCGGCAAAGCCCAGCAAATGCCCGCCTACCGAATGGCCGAGCGTATAGAGCGGGCCGTCCGGGACCAGAGCCTGCGCCCGGTCGAGCGCGGCGGCGAAATCGAGCCGCCCCCAATCGACGATATCGGCCTTGAAGCCCCTCATCTGCTGCGGTGCCGAACCGCCAATGCCGCGATAATCATAGAGCAGGCAGGCATAGCCCATGGCGGCACCCTGGCGCGCGATGCGGCGGTAGAGTTCCTTGGGAAATCCCGTACCCGATGAGATCAGCACGGCGGCTTTCGGCGCTTCGGGCGCGATGATGAGGCCGGATAGCTGATAGCCGTCACGGGCGTCGAACCGGATGTCTGATTCGTGGATCATTGTGCTCATCGCCGCATCTTGCCTGATGACGTGCACGTCAAGTCAAGACTTGCCGTTTGCATGCCGCCAATACGCCGCTAGTCTCGCGCGAACCTACTGAATGGAGCCCCCATGTCCGCCTTCGAAACCCGCCTTGCCGAATTGGGCATCACCCTGCCCGAGCCCGTCGCACCAGTTGCCAATTACGTGCCCTTCGTGCGCACCGGTGACCAGGTCTATATCTCCGGTCAGGTCTCCATCGGCCCCGAGGGGCTGGTCAAGGGCACACTCGGTCTGGATATGGATGTCGAGGCCGGCCAGGCGGCAGCGCGGCTGTGCGCGATCAATCTGATCGCCCAGCTCAAACTCGCCTGTGGCGGCGACCTGTCGCGGCTGAAACGTGTCGTCAAGCTGGGCGGATTCGTCGCCGCCGTGCCCGGCTTCACCGACATCCCCAAAGTCATCAATGGCGGTTCCGACCTGATGGTCGAAGTCTTCGGCGATGCGGGCCGGCATGCCCGCTCGGCGGTATCCTGTCCGGTCCTGCCGCTGGGTGCTGCAGTCGAGATTGATGGCGTATTCGTGATCGCCTGACCGACAGTCATTGCACCTTCCCCCCTCGCGCCTCTGCCCGCTCTCGTCTAGACAGGGCGGCAGGAAAAAGGATTTGTCCCATGTTGCGTCTGATTGCGATCTCTACTGCCGCCACCCTCATGCTCGGATGCCAGCAGGCCCCGGCCGATGCGCAATTGAATGACCGTTCCCGCGAGGAAGTCGGCGAGATCGTGCGCGCCTATATTCTCGAGAATCCGGAAATCATCGAAGAAGCACTGATCGAGTTGCAGCGTCGCGCCCAGGCCCGCGAGATGGAAAATGTTTATGCCGCGATCGAACGCAATGTGTCGGCGATTTACGGCGATGCCCGCGATCCGCGTTTCGGCGGCGCCGAGCCGGACGTCACCATCGTCGAATTCATGGATTACAAATGCTCCTATTGCCGCGTCGCCAATGAATGGGTGACCGACGTCAATGAGCGCTATGGCGACCGCGTCCAGTTCATTTTCAAGGAATATCCCATCCTCGGTCCCGATTCGCTGGAAGCCTCCCGCGCCGCGCTGGCGGCGCTGCGTCAGGGTCCGGAACTCTATGAGGTCTTCCACCGCTCCATGATCAATGACAGCGGCCCGCTGCCGGCAACACGGATCGACCAGCTCGCTGCGCTGGCCGGGGTCGATGTGGCGCGGATGCGAGCCGATATGGAAGACGAGGCGATCATGAATCACATCCTCGATGTACGCGCGCTGGGCCAGGCGCTCGACGTCACCGGCACGCCCTTCTTCATCGTCGATGGTGTGGTTGTGGCAGGCGCCAATGAGCTGGCTCTGGAAGCAGCGCTGCAGACCGGGCTGGGCGGCTAGGAGGCCGTCAGATCAGGCCGGACAGCGGGCTGGACGGGTCGGCATAGCGCTTTTTCGGCATGCGGCCGGCGAGATAGGATTGCCGGCCGGCGATGACGGCATGCTTCATCGCTGACGCCATCAGCACCGGGTCCTTCGCCTCCGCGATGGCCGTATTCATCAGCACGCCATCACAGCCCAGCTCCATCGCCACCGTCGCATCGGAGGCCGTGCCGACGCCGGCATCGACGATGACCGGCACCGATGATTGTTCGATGATCAGGCGGATATTGACCGGATTCTGGATCCCCAGGCCCGAGCCGATCGGGGCACCGAGCGGCATGATGGCGCAACAGCCGATCTCTTCCAGCTTCTTTGCGAAGACCGGATCATCGGAGCAATAGACCATGACGTCGAAGCCGTCCCTGATCAGCAGCTCGGCGGCGCGCAGGGTCTCGACCATGTCGGGATAGAGATGTTTGGGATCGGACAGGACTTCCAGCTTGACCAGGTTCCAGCCGCCGGCCTCGCGGGCCAGACGCAGAGTGCGCACGGCATCCTCGCCGGTGAAACAGCCCGCCGTGTTCGGCAGGAAAATATATTGTTCCGGATCGATGAAATCGACCAGCCGCGGCTCGTCGGGATTGGACAGGTTCACGCGCCGGATCGCGACGGTGATCATCTCGGCGCCGGACGCTTCCAGGGCGCGGGCATTTTGCTCATAGCTGGCATATTTGCCGGTGCCGATGATCAGGCGCGATGAGAGTGTGCGGCCGGCGACCACCAGCGGTTTGTCCTGCAAGGCCTGCGTCATGATTGATCCGTCTTCCATTTTATCCACCTCCGACGAAGGCGACGATTTCGATGCGGTCACCCTGGGCCAGCGCATCGAGGCTGTAGCGCGAGCGGGGCACGATTTCCAGATTGCGCTCGACAGCGATCTTGCGCCCGTCCAGCCCGAGGGCATGCACCAGATCGGCGACAAGACTGCCCGCTGGCATGTTTCGCGCCTCACCATTGACTGTCAGTTGCAACACGGCTTCCGCTCACTCCGCTTGTAAGTGGGATGGCTGACGTCGTAGAACTTATGCGGGCTGTAAGGCAAGGCCATGACGAAACCGATCTACATTCTCAACGGGCCGAACCTGAATCTCCTCGGCAGTCGCGAGCCGGAAATCTACGGAGCCATGACGCTCGATGATATCGCAGCTGCCTGCGCCGCCCATGCCGGCAAGCTGGGCCAGGTAATCGAATTCCGGCAATCCAACCATGAAGGCGTGCTGGTTGACTGGCTGCACGAGGCGAATCTCAAGGCCAGCGCCATCGTCTTCAACCCGGGTGCCTACACACATACATCTGTGGCTTTGCATGACGCGGTTCGCGCGATAGAACCCCCTGTCATTGAAGTTCACTTGAGCCAGACCGCCGCCCGGGAATCTTTCCGGCACCACTCCTTCGTCGCCTCTGCAGCCAGAGGCAGCATTACCGGACTTGGTCTGGCAAGTTATCTGCTGGGAATCGACGCAGCATTGCATTGCCTGCATCACTGACGGATCCAAAAGGCCCAAATCATGAGTTCTGAGACCCGAAGCCGTTCGCCTATCGACCCTGAAATCGTGCGCGAGCTCGCCGATATCCTGCGCGAAACCGATCTGTCGGAAATCGAGGTTGAGCGCGGCGATCTTCGCCTGCGCATCGCCCGCCAGCTGCAGGCCGCCCAAGTGGTGCAGGCTGTCGCCGCACCGGCCGCCGCCGCTGCCCCGCCAGGCTATGCTGTCGAGACGCCGGGACCGGTCGCCGGCGCCGGTGACCTCAGCGCTCATCCCGGCGTCATCAATTCGCCCATGGTCGGCACCGCCTATCTGAAACCCAATCCGGAATCAGACAATTTCGTCAAAGTCGGCGAAATGGTAAAAAAGGGCGACACCATCCTGCTGATCGAAGCGATGAAAACCTTCAATCCGATCATTGCGGAAAAATCAGGCAAGATTTCGGAAATTCTTGTCGAAGAAGGCCAGCCGGTCGAATTCGGCGAGCCGCTCTTCATCCTGATCTAACGCTCACCCCTGCCGCGAGCGCCAAACATGTTCGATAAAATCCTGATCGCCAATCGCGGCGAAATCGCCCTTCGCATCCACCGGGCGTGCCGTGAAATGGGCATCCGCACCGTCGCCATCCATTCGGAGGCCGACGCCAATGCCATGCATGTGCGCCTCGCCGACGAGAGTGTCTGCGTCGGCCCGGCTTCGGCCGCCAAGAGCTATCTCAACATACCCTCCATCATCGCGGCGGCGGAAGTCACCGGCGCCCAGGCGATCCATCCGGGTTATGGCTTCCTGTCTGAAAATGCCCGCTTCGCCGAAATCGTCGAGGCTCACGACCTGACCTTTATCGGCCCGACGGCCGCGCATATCCGGATGATGGGCGACAAGATCACCGCCAAGAAGGCCGTGATGGCTGCCGGGATCCCCGTCGTGCCCGGCTCGGAAGGCGGCGTTTCCAATATCAAGGAAGCCAAGGAAATCGCGGGCGGGATCGGCTACCCCGTGCTGGTGAAGGCGGCATCGGGTGGCGGCGGTCGCGGCATGAAGGTCGCGGAAAACGAGGAAAAGCTCCAGGAAGCCATGGAGACCGCTTCGGCGGAAGCTGCGGCGGCCTTTGGCGATGGCACCATTTATCTCGAGAAATATCTCGGCCGGCCGCGCCATATCGAAATCCAGATCCTCGCCGACATGCACGGCAATGTCGTGCATCTGGGTGAGCGCGATTGTTCCTTGCAGCGCCGTCACCAGAAAATCCTCGAGGAGGCCCCCTCGCCGGCGTTGACGGCCGAAGAACGCGCCACGATCGGCGAGACCGTGCGCAAGGCGATCGAAGTGATCGGCTATCGCGGCGTCGGCACGATCGAATTCCTCTACGAGAACGGCGAATTCTATTTCATCGAGATGAATACGCGCCTGCAGGTCGAACACCCGGTGACCGAAATGATCACCGGCATTGATCTGGTGCGCGAACAGATCCGTGTCGCCGATGGTGCGCATCTCGATATCCGCCAGGAAGACATCACGTTTGAAGGCCATTCGATCGAATGCCGGATCAATGCGGAAAACCCCCGCACCTTCGCGCCCTCGCCCGGCAAGATCACCGATTTCCATGCGCCAGGCGGGCTCGGTGTGCGGCTCGATTCGGCGCTCTATACCGGCTATTCCGTGCCGCCCTATTATGACAGCCTGATCGGCAAGCTGATCGTGCATGGCCGCACCCGCGCCGAGGCGCTGCTGCGTCTGCGCCGCTCGCTGGAGGAAATGGTCGTCGGCGGGATTGAGACCTCGATCCCGATCTTCCTCAACCTGCTTGAGGAACCGGAATTCGTGAATGGCGATTACCATATCCGCTGGCTGGAAGACTGGCTGGCCAGCCGCGAGGCCTAGACAGGCGGAGACTTGATGCGCGGATTCGGGGCCACAGAACTTCTCGAATGCTACGCCCGCGGGGTCTTCCCGATGGCGGAAGGTCGCGACGATCCACGCATCTACCTGCTCGATCCGGACGAGCGCGGCATCCTGCCGCTCGATGATTTTCATATCCCGCGCCGATTGCAGCGCACGGTGCGCCAGGAAGTGTTCCAGGTCAGCATCAATCTCGACTTCCACGCCGTGGTCGCAGGCTGTTGCCAGTCGGCACCGGGCCGCGAGGAGACCTGGATCAATGACGGGATTTTCAGCCTCTATACCGAGCTGCATCGCCAGGGCCATGCCCATAGCGTCGAGTGCCGGCGCGGCGGCGAGCTGGTCGGTGGCCTCTATGGCGTCTCACTTGGCGGCGCCTTCTTTGGCGAGAGCATGTTTTCGCTGGAACGTGATGCCAGCAAAGTCGCGCTGGTACATTTGCTCGCCCGTTTGAACGCCGGCGGCTATGCCCTGCTCGACACCCAGTTTACGACAGAACACTTGGAAACCTTCGGCGCCCACTCGATCACGCGCGATGACTACAAGGCGCGGCTCGCCCGGGCATTGAAACTGGATGGGGATTTCCTGGCGTTACCGGCGCAGGTCAATGGCCAGGTGGCGCTGCAGCAGGCTCAAGCCTTGCAGTCGAGCACCCAGACATCATAGATCGCGTGCTCAAGTGGGTTTTGTGCCGGCCGCGAGGCGAACATCCAGCCGGAGAAGACCATCTCGCCCGCAATATCGACGCCAAAGCCATCGGTCCGGCGATCGACGACCTGCAGGAAGGCATAGGTCTCGGGCGTCTCTTCCGGCGGCCGGCGGCGGCAATACCGGGCTGTGATGGTCAGGGCGCCGAAATCGACACTGTCGCCAATGCGCACTTCAAAATCGCGCGTCCGCGCTGTCACTTTGTCGAGGCCGCGCAGCACAACAATTGAGCCGGGCTGGCTCGACAATTCCTGGCTTCCCCGCGCCCCGGGATCATCGCCGCGGAGACTGGCTGCGGGGTCAGACAAATTCCCGGAATTGCCATCCTGGGCCTGCAGGCCAAACGGCAGGCAGGCGGCGAGAGTCAGGGCTGTGAAAAAACGCATCATGGCTTGAAACTGCCCCGCGATTAAGGCGCTGTCGAGGCGGTTCGCCCGACAGGCGAACCGTTTTATTCCGGCGACCAGGCTTCGTAATCGCCGGTCGAGGACTGGCGCTTGCTCGCGGTGACGAGGCTGCCACTGGGCCGGTAGGCATACACCGTACCGGTCAGATTGGGATGATGATCCTTTTCCCAGACCTGACGCGGCAGCGGCGCTTCGCTGGGTGGCTGATCGAAAGTGTGGTGCAGCCAGCCATGCCAGTCGGACGGCACGCGCGAGGCGTCGGCATAACCCTTATAGATCACCCAGCGGCGCTTATTGCCGTCCGGACCGGTCACGCCACTCTCTTCGAAATAGCGATTTCCGTAATCGTCTTCGCCAACCTTTTTGGCACCGCGACGCGAAAGCGTCAGCAAGGTGCCCGGCGTGGCATCATTCCACCAGATGAAAATCTTGGAGATAAAACCCAACATGGCGTGCGGCTCCGAGTCGGTCGCGGCGAGGAATTCCACCGTATATGCCTTCGCATGGCCATCGGGTCCAGTCTTGAACACTGCGGGGTTATGACGCGCAGCCCGGCGCGGTAGACTGAGGCCAGCTCCGGGCGATTCGGGGACCAGAGGGTGGTATCATGAAACTCAATCGTCGCTTTGCCGAAGCGCTTGCTGCCGCTGGTGACCGCTATGCTTTCGTGTCGCGCGCGGCCGATGCCTATGGTGACCCTGACAGCGAGAAGGACGGCGATACCGCCCGCCCGATTACGGTGCCCCAGGACTGGAGCCCGGCGGCCATCCACGCCCTCGCCGATCTGCTCGACCAGCCCCGCCCTGTATCGACCCGTCCGCGCCCCGGCCTGCAGGCCTTTGGCGGCCTCTCACCACAGCTGGCCGAAGGCAGCGAGCTGGCGGCCGAGACGGGTTATGATGCCGTCATCGCGCGCATTGCCGGCTCGCTGACCTGGTCGGTCGCCCGGCATGGCGGACTCGACAGCCCGGACGAGGCCCCGGTCTTTCTCGGGGAACTCGCCGCCAGCCTGCGCGGCCGCTATGTCATTCCCGACGCGGAATTATGCAGTCATGGCGGCATTGACTGGGCCTACGGCCTGTCAGTCCCGGCGGCGCCAATCCGGCCACAAGCCACGACCATTCACGCCGGCAGCGCCGCCGCCCCGGCGCAATTGCGGGGCGTCGCAGAAAGCGCATTGCGCGGCGGTATGCTCGATGTCGGTGCCCGCGTCACGCGCGACCGGCTGGATGCGATTGCCCAGGCCTGTCACCGCTGCTCCGGTGAGGCCAATGAACGCTTTGACCCGCGCCGCAATGCCGCCCTCGCCCGCGCCATGCGGGCCGCCTTGCGTGATGGCGTGGCGGAGGAGGCGGTTGAGCGCGCCCTCGCCCTGGCCCGCCAAGGCGTCGCTGAAGATGCGCTGACGGATCTGCAGCCGCAGAGCCAGAACCAGCCGGTCACCATACTGCAGATCCCGAACGCGCTGGGCCGCGCCATCGAGGCCGACGAGACCTGGCAGTTCGGCGGCGATGATGATCCCGGGCGCACCAGTATTCGCGCCCGCGAGCTACGCGACAATATCGCCCGCACGGTGTGGAGTTTCGGTGCTCCCTCGCTCGCTTTCCAGGCCGGCCCGGCCGCCAGCGGCCCGGCCCTGCATATCAATCTTCCCGCCTTCCTTGAGCCACAGACGGGTTTCCGCGCCGACCTGCTGGCCGATGCGATGCGGCTCTGGTCCCACGCTCTGACCCTGAGCACCGCCCGGACAGCCGAGACCGCCGGAACGCTTAATCTGACGGGCCTTGGCGCACTGTTGAGCGCCGGCGGCATGGCCTATGGCAGTCGCGAAGCGCGCGCGGTCGCGGCTGCGATCGGACGGCTGGCCAGCCTGTGCCTGCGCGAAACCGGCGGCGAGCTTGGTGCCCAGGCCCCCGGCCTCGGCCCCGATCCGGAAACGGGTGAGCTGCCCGGCCCCTTTGCCACACTGACCGCCGAGCTGGAACGGGCCTCCTCCCGCTTTGCTCCGCGTTCCGCCCTTGCCCGTCCCGGCCTGACCCTGACCAGCAGCCGGCCCGACCCGGCGATTGCCGGCCTGTTCGACAATGACAGCCAGGGTGCGGCCCCGGTCGAAGGCGCGATCATCGCCGATGGCGGCATTTCCGGCGGCCACCGCTTGCGCGATTGTGTACGCGCCGGCCTGCGCCAGCTCGGCGCCAGTCCGACAGAAATCGAAATCGCCGAGGACCATGCTGCCGGGCACGGCACATTGCGCGGTGCGCCCGGCATATCCGTCGCGGCGCTGCAAGGTGCTGGCTTGCCCGACGCCGCGATTGAACGGGTGGAGGATATAATCGGTGACGGCGCCTCCGTGCGCCATGCGCTCAATCGCTGGACGCTCGGCGAAGGGGTCTGCCGCGAGCAGCTGGGGCTGTCGAGCGCTGTGCTGGAGGCCGAAGGGCGCTCGCTGGCGCGCACGCTCGGCTTTGGCGAGGCCGAGATCGCTGCGGCCGACCGCCATGCTCATGGCAGCGGCACGCTGGAAGATGCGATTGATCTGCCGCTGGACTGGCGCGCCGTCTTCGCACCGGTCTCGCCGCAGGATCAGCTGGCCATGAGCGCGGCGCTCGAGAGCCAGATCAACGGGAGTGTCGAGACCCAATTGGCGCTTGATGGCGAGCACACGATTGATGATGTCGCCGCGATTCTGGACCGGGCCTCGGCGCTCGGCCTGCGCCAATTGGAAATTCGCCGGACCCGTTCGGGTCTGCTCGACCTCTTGCCGGCGATCGATTTCGACAAGGGTGATTACACGACCGAGCCGGTCAAGGAACGCCTTATCGAGCGCACGGTCGAGCGCACTGTGGAACGCGTGGTCGAACAACCGGCGGCACGGCGCAAACTGCCCGACCGGCGCAAGGGCTATATCCAGAAAGCCACCGTCGGCGGCCACAAGGTCTATCTCCACACCGGCGAATTCGATGATGGCGAGGTCGGCGAGATCTTCATCGACATGCACAAGGAAGGCGCCGCCTTCCGCTCGCTGATGAATAATTTCGCCATCGCCATCTCGATCGGACTGCAATACGGCGTCCCGCTCGAGGAATTCGTCGACGCCTTCGTCTTCACCCGCTTCGAGCCGGCCGGCGCTGTGACTGGCAATGATTCCATCCAGCACGCGACTTCGATCCTGGACTATCTCTTCCGCGAGCTGGGCGTGTCCTATCTCGGACGTGAGGATCTGGCCGAACTCGCGCCGGATACCGCTGATCATGGCGGGATCGGCAAGGGCGTCGCGGAGGAAAAACTCTCGCAGACCGATGCCGCCCGATTTATTTCCAAAGGCTTCAGCCGCGGCCAGGTGCCCGACAATATCGTGATGTTCGCCAATGCCGCGCGCAAGCTTGCCAGCGGTCAGGCCGGAGGACCGGATATGGGCGAGATCGAGATGCATCATGCCGAGCCCGCATCGCGGGGCTCGAAGCGTCAGGATGTCAGCCTGTATTCCGGCGATCCCTGTCCGGAATGCGGTCATTTCACCGTCGTGCACAGCGAAAATGCGCATCGTTGCGATGCCTGCAACTGGACCTCGGGCTGATCAGCCGTCCGGCCCGGCGCGCAGCTTGCATCGGCCCGTGTATCTGGCTCGGAGCGCCTCATTATGAAACGAATTTTGGCTGCCATCGCGATCTTATTGTCGGCATCCGCAGGTGCCCACGCCCAGGACGCGGCCCAGATTGCTCGCGTCCAGGCGGGCCAGTCCTGCCCGGGCTGCAACCTGTTCCAGGCCGAACTCGGCTATCTTGACCTGCCGGGTATTGACGTTTCCGGCTCGCGATTGCGCCAGGCCAATCTCGCCCTGTCGACGATGAACCGTGCCAATTTCGACAATGCGAACCTGTCGCTCGCCAATATGTTCGGCGGCCGTTTCACCAGCGCCAGCTTCCGCAATGCGGATCTCACCGGCGCAGTCCTGGTCGGCGCCTATTTCGGCAGCGCCAATCTGAGCGGCGCCCAATTGAGCGGCGTCAACATCTCCGGTGCCGAAATGACCACCGCGATCGGCCTGACCCAGAGCCAGCTCAACGGCGCCTGCGGAGACCCGTCGACCCTGCTCCCGGCCGGATTGCATGTGCGCCCCTGCCGCTAGACCATGACCGGCGCGTTGGCCGGTGATGACAGTGGGATTACTGTGATTTAAGTCGTCACCAGCTGGATCGTGCTTTATCTCTGAACCCATGCGGAACCCCGCCACCATATTGGCTCTCGCCCTGTTGAGCCTCCTGATCGGCACCCAGCCAGGATGGGCCATGGGCGATGACCATCCACGACGCGGACTGGCCATCGGCGGCGAGTGCGAATCCTGTGACTTTTCGGACAAGAATCTCGCGGGAGCGATCTTCATCGGCGCCAATTTCGAAGGCTCGACCTTCGCGAATTCGGAGCTGGGCGGCACGACCATTGTCGAGAGCCGCTTTACCGATACCGAATTCACCCACTCCATCTTGACCCATTCCCGGTTAAGTGGCGTCACCTTCCTGCGCGCCGACATGAGTGATGCCGACTTTACCGGTAGCCATATCGAACGCGTCAATTTCTCCGCCGCCTCACTGGAAGATACGAATTTCACCGATACGCAAATGGCCTTTGCGACCTTTATCGGCAGCTCGCTGGAAGATGCGGTGTTTGCCAATGCGGTCCTCAACCAGGCCAATTTCTTCCGCTCCCAGATCGGCGACGCAAACTTTCGCGGCGCTTCCCTGCGCGGCGCCAACTTCACGGAAACCACCGGCAGTGACACAAGCTTTCTTGATGCCGACCTGCGCGGGTCGAGTTTCGAGGATGCGGTGCTCGACAACGTCAACTTCACCGGCGCCAATTTGCGTGGCGTCAATTTCACGGCGGCCGTAATCACCAATGTAACGGGCCTGTCCAAAGAGGCCATGCGCGGCGCCTGCGGCGACGAGGCGACCCGGCTCGATGGCGGTTACGAACTGCCAACCTGCAACCCGAGCCGCAGCGTCACGGTCGGTGGCGGCGATAGTGTCCGCTTTGGCTGGCGCGTCAGCCGTGGCGGCGATCATGGCTCCACAATCCGCCTGGAAGCCGAGGATGGCCGGATTGTCGAACTCCTGTCAGGCAATGGCGCGGTGCCGAATGTTCGTGGCGAGACCTTCGACGAGGAGACGCTGCGCGGCGTCTCGGCGGCGGCCTTGCGCGATATTGCCCGCGCTGAGCGTGAAATCCAGCGCGCCCGGATAGAGCAGAGCGAAGCGATCGCCCACACCGAGCGCGAACGCAGCCGCGCCCTGGCGCTGGCCGAAGCCCGTGCGGAAGCCCATGTCCAGGAAATGGAACGACGTGTGGAAGAATCCCGCCGCCGGGATAGAATGATGATCGAGCTTCAAGGCGATGGCGAGCACCAGATCTGGCTGAGCCCCAATCCTCACCGTCCACCTCCGCCGCCGGACCATTAACGCCGGGCGGCGCGCCTGCCCCATAGAAACGGCCGGAGTTTGCGCTCCGGCCGTTTCTCATCCTGGTGCGGGCAAGCCGGCCTAACTGGTCTTCTTGGCTTCCGGAATCACATTGCGAATATGCAGTTCGCGCAATTGCTTCATCTCGACCTCGGCCGGCGCATTCATCATCAGATCGCGCGCCTGCTGGTCTTTCGGGAACATCACGATTTCGCGCAGATTATCGACACCGGCGAGGATCATCACAATGCGGTCGACGCCCGGAGCGATACCGGCGTGCGGCGGCGCGCCATAGCGGAAGGCATTGAGCATGCCGCCGAATTCCTCTTCCACGGTCGCGGCATCATAACCGGCATGGGCGAAGGCTTTCAGCATCACATCGGGACGGTGGTTGCGCACCGCGCCGGAGGACAGCTCGATACCATTGCAGACAATGTCATACTGGAAGGCCTTGAGACCGAGCAGGGTCTCATCATCGCCCGCCTCGATCGCCAGAAATTCCTCGGCCGAGATTTGCGGCATCGAGAACGGGTTGTGCGAGAAGTCGATCTTCTTGTTGTCTTCATCCCACTCATACATCGGGAAATCGACGATCCAGCAGAATTTGAAGACATTCTTCTCGCAAAGATCGAGTTCCTTGCCGACGACATCGCGGGCGCGTCCGGCAAAGCTGGCAAAGGCTTTCGGCTCGCCAGCGGCGAAGAAGACGGCATCGCCGGCCTTGAGGTCGAGTGAAACCCGCAGGGCTTCGGTGCGTTCCTCACCGATATTCTTGGCGACCGGGCCAGCGGCCTCGAGCACGCCATCGGTCTCGCGCCAGAAGATATAGCCCATGCCGGGCTGATCATCCTTCTGGGCCCAGGAATTCATCCGGTCACAGAAGGCGCGGCTGCCGCCGGTCGGCGCCGGGATCGCCCAGACGGCGATTTTCGGATTCTTCTCGATCATGCCGGCGAAGACCTTGAAACCGGAACCGCGGAAGGTCTCGGTGACATCGCTCATCTTGATCGGATTGCGCAGGTCCGGCTTGTCGGAACCGTACCAGGCCATGGAATCGGCATAGGTGACGCGCTCGAAGGCGGTATTGGGCACGGTGCGACCATCGGCAAATTCGTCGAACAGGCCTTTCAGCACCGGCTCGATGACATTGAACACGTCTTCCTGGGTCGCGAAGCTCATTTCCATGTCGAGCTGGTAGAATTCGCCAGGTGCGCGGTCGGCGCGGGCGTCTTCATCGCGGAAACAGGGTGCGATCTGGAAATAGCGATCGAAGCCGGAGACCATGATCAGCTGCTTGAACTGCTGCGGTGCCTGCGGCAGGGCGTAGAATTTGCCCGGGTGCAGACGCGAGGGCACGAGGAAATCGCGGGCGCCTTCCGGCGAGGAGGCGGTCAGGATCGGCGTCTGGTATTCGACGAAATCCTCATCGACCATGCGGCGGCGGATCGAGTCGATGATCTTCGAGCGCAGCACGATGCGCTTGTGCAGGCTTTCACGGCGCAGATCGATATAGCGGTGCTTGAGGCGAACCTCTTCCGACCAGTCCGGCTCACCGAAGACGGGCAGCGGCAGCTCCTCCGCTTCCGACTGCACGGCGAGATCGCGCACCCGCACTTCAATCCCGCCGGTCGGCAGGTTTTCATTGAGCGCCTCGGCATCGCGGGCGACGACATCGCCGGTAATGGTGACGACGCTTTCAACGCGCAAGCGCTCAAGCCGTTCGAAATGCTCGCTTTCCGGCTCGAGCACGCACTGGGTGATGCCGTAATGATCGCGCAGATCGATAAAGAGCAGGCCGCCATGATCGCGCTTGCGATGGATCCAGCCGGAAATCCGGGCCGTCTGACCGACTTCACTCGGGCGAAGCTGGCCACAGGTATGGGAGCGATAAGCGTGCATGGTTTTCAAGGTCCGCAATGAGCGTGAATGGAGTTGCCGCGACATGCCTGTGGCGGGGCCTCAATGTCAAGGATTTGGGGGGAAATGGTGCAGTTGTGACGCGCCGCGCATACCCAAATCTCCACGCGGCTGACCGCTGGAGGTTTGAGTGGCTCACCTCGCAATGGGAGGTGTGTGGGACGCCGGCGAATGCCGGAGTTGTCGTAAGTTCAGTGGGACATCCATGACGTCCCACACGTGGAGATGTGGTCGCGCCCCCTTCCCCCAAAACAAAAGGCGGCGCCGGGTTCCGGCGCCGCCTTCGTCATTCAGCTCGGCAAACGCTATTCCTGCGGCTGGTCAACCTCGTGCATATTGTGCTCGCCATGCGGCATATCATCGGCGGCTGAAGCCTCGTCAGCATGGTGTTCGGCATGGGATTCCGGTGCTGCCCCGGGATGGCGAGCAGCGTGGATCATGTCGTGGCAAGCATCGAACTTGACGCGGGTTTCGTCGTCCATGGCCGCCAAAACGGCGTCGTGAGCGGCCTGGTCGCCTTCGGCAACATCCGCCATCATTCCATCATACAACGCCAGACACTCTTCCTGTGTCGGTGCTGCGGCAGCCTCGCCGGCCATGTGGTGGTCGATGGCAAATGCCGAGGTGCCAATCAGGCTCAGGCTCGACGCTGCCATCATGGCCAAAACGAACTTATTCATGGGGGTCTCTCTCCTGGATGACCAATGGGGCTCGCGCCCCGGATAACCGCCCCGGCCAGTTGCAACGCGGTGTCCGCGCCGACGGTCAGGGCGAGTCACCATGCGCCCGCTCCCGGCCCGGTGACAAGGTCGATCCGCATACCCACACGAGGCATCACGGCGAAATCGGTGATGTAAGTAACTATTCACTTGCAGTTACGGTCACGCTATGACAAACAGCTTGTGAATGAACACTTACTTCCATGCCAGGCGAGGCCCAGCCATGACCGGAAAACTTCGAGAAGACCTGTTTGAAGGCACCGACCCGAATGTCGGAGTCACGGCGGCGCGCGGCACGACCAAGGCGCGGATCGAGCGGGCAGCGCTGAAACTCTTCGCCTGCCAGGGCATGGACGGGGTCTCCATCAAGCAGATCGCCCAGGCCTGTGAAATCTCGGATGGCGCCATGTATCGCCATTTCAAGAGCAAGGATGCGCTCGCCCGTCTGATGTTCGAGGCGATCCATGCGCGCCTGCTGCAACTGGTCGACGCCAATATCCGGCCCGATGCCAGCCTGGAAGAAACCGTGCATGCCGTCGTCACCGCCTATTGCGAACTGGCCGAGAACGATCCGGCGCAATTCACTTATCATCTCACGCATCGCAACTACTTCCTCGCCGCCTCCGGCGATGGCGGTGCCAATCCGTCAGATGTGATGAGCGCGCGCGTAACCGCCGCGATGGCCAGCGGGGAAATCCCGGCCCGCGATCCGGAACTGGCCGCCGCAATGGCGCTCGGTCTGGTGATGCAGCCGGCCGAATACCGGATTTTCGGCCGCATCGCACAGCCCATGACCGAACTCATCCCGGTTTTCACAACCGCCATCATGGCCGTGCTGCGCGCCGCCTGAGCGCCCTGCCGCCGCCCCTTTTTGCCCCAGCTTTCGGAGATCATCATGCGTTCTCTCCTCTTCAACCTCGCCTATTATTTGATCACTGCCATTTATGCCTTGGTTTGCGCCATCCTCGCACTCTTGCCGGATCGGCGGATCCTGATGCACGGGATCCGCTCCTATGCCCGGCTGACCGTGCTGCTGATGCGCTGGATATGCGGGATCCGGGTCGAGGTGCGAGGCACGCCGCCGAAGAACCAGGCGGTCATCCTGGCCGCCAAACACCAGTCCTGGGGCGATGGGCTGGTAATGATGGCCAAGTGCGGCAACGTCAATTTCATCTGCGGCGACCATATGCTGAACTATCCGCTGATCGGGTGGGTGCTGAATCGCTGCGGCGCGATCATTGTCTCCAACAAGGGCGGTGCCGCAGCGGCAGCCAGCTTGCGCGCCGGCGTGCAACGCTCCCACGGTGAAGGCCGGCCGCGCCCGATCCTGATTTATCCGGAAGGCCATCTGACCCCGGTCGGATCCGGTCTGCGCTATCGTTCCGGCGCCTGGCAGCTCTCCTCCCAGCTAGACCGGCCCGTCGTGCCCGTGGCAACCAATCTGGGCCAGTGCTGGCCGCAGCAGAAATGGACCAAATTCGCCGGCACGGCCGTGATTGAATTCCTTGATCCCATGGCACCCAGCTCTGATCGGGACACATTTCTCGCCGAACTGGAACGCCGCGTCGAAACCCGTTCCCGGCGCCTCGAGGCGGAGAATTCGGTGGCAGCGACAGAATCGGTCTTTGATCCCGAAAATGCAGGTCAAACCGACCCGGCCATGCATTAACACCTGGTCTGAATGAGCAACCAATAGCGGGAGTCGAGCGATGCGATCGCTGGTTTTCAATATCCTGTTCTGGGGCCTGTCGGCGCTGTTCGCCCTCGCCTGTTATGCCGCCGCCTGGCTGCCCTGGCGCGGCCCGCTTATGGCCGTCATAATCGCCTACGGTGCCACGACCCGTTTTTGCATGCGCTGGGTGGCGGGAATTGCCGTTGAAGTGCGCGGCCAGCCGCCGCGCGGTGAACCGGTCATCATAGCCGCCAAACACCAGGCCTATGCCGACGGCCCGTTGATGATGGCGATCGCCGGTGACCTCAATTTCGTCATTGGCAACGGGATCGAGAAATTCCCCCTGGTCAATCGCATCGTCCAGCGCGCCGGTGCGACCATGGTCGATGCCCAGGGCCATAGCCGGGCCCAGGGCGCACTCAAGGAGAGCATCAGGCAGATCGCCGACGATCATCGCCCTGTCCTAATCTATCCGGAGGGGGGGATGGCGGCAGTCGGCGTAACCCGGCGTTACCGCAAAGGTGTATACATGCTCTATGCTGAGCTCGGCCGGAGCGTGGTACCGGTCGCAACCAATCTGGGCCTTCGATGGCCTGAAGAGGAATGGGACAAGCATCCCGGACCGGCCGTCATTGAATTCCTCGAACCGATCCCGCCCGGTCTGCCGCGCGAGATATTCATGCAACGCCTGCAGGATACCATCGAGACGCGCAGCCGCGAGCTCGAATCGGAGGGACGATCATGAGCGCCAAGATCGCAGGCGAGCTGATGACACAGCGGCGTTTCCTGCCGCTCTTGCTGGCGCAGTGCCTTGGCTCGCTCAACGACAACCTCTTCCGCTACGGGCTGGTGACCATGGTCACCTATAGCGGGCTGAGCCTGTTTGGACTCGAACGCGATTTTCTCGTGCCGATCGCCGCCTCGATGATCACCCTGCCGATTTTCCTCTTCTCGGCGATCGCCGGACGGCTGGCCGACAAATATGACCGAACCTGTATCATGCGTGTCACCAAGCAGATCGAAATCTGGATCATGCTGCTGGCCGCCCTCGCCCTCTTCCTGCGCCAGCCACTCCTGCTCCTGCCGACCCTGTTTTTGATGGGCACGCAATCGGCCTTCTTCACCCCGGCCAAGAATTCCGCCCTGCCCTCGCTGATGGCGCCGCATGAGCTGGTCCCGGCCAATGCCCTGCTGAGCGGCTTTCTCAATGTCTCCATCCTGTTGGGTGTCGCCTTGGGAACCTGGCTCGCCGTGGTTCCGCTGGGCCCGGAAGTGATCGGCGCCGGTCTGGTGGTCATCGCGATTTTCGGCTGGATCTCGGCGCGGCAATTGCCGCGCGTTGAAGCCGCCAATCGCGACCTGCCTGTAACCTTCAACTTCATCGCCGAGACCTTCCGGGTGCTCGGTTATGCCCTGAAGGCGCCGGAAGTGCTGCGCCCGCTGCTGGGCGCGGCCTGGTTCTGGATGCTGGCCGCCTCAATCATTACCCTGATGCCAGTCTTCACCGCCTCGGTGCTCGGTGCAGACGCGACCGTTGTGTTGCTGTTCAGCGCCCTGTTCACAATCGGGGCCGCGGTCGGGGCCCTGTTGTGCGGCGCGCTCAGCGGCGAGGGAGATGCGCTGGCCTTCTCCATCGCCGGCGCGATCGGTCTGGTGATCTTCACCACCGATGTCGCCCTGGCGACCTGGTCCAACCCGATCGTGCCGGCCGGCGCGCCGCTGATCGGGGCCGGTGCCTTCTTCGCCGATCCATCGAACTGGCGCCTGCTGGCTGATCTCGGCTTCGCAGCGGTTTCCGCAGGCTTGTTTGTCGTCCCCCTGCAGGCGATGGCGCAGCGCCGGGCCGCACCGGAAATGCGCGGACGCCTGCTCGCCGCCGGCGGCATCATGAATGCCGCAACGGCGACGCTCGGCCAGTTCACCCTCGCCTTCATCGCGCTGGGCCATCTGCCGATCCAGACCGCCTTCCTGCTGATCGCGTCGGGAAGCCTTCTGGCTGCAGCCATCATCGGCTGGCGTCTGGCGCTGCGCCGCAAGCCCGCAAGTGCGCCTTCCTGATGGTCAAATCGCAGCGCAGGCGCTAAAGGGCCAAGGCATGGACATTATCACGACAACAGATCAACTCGCCCGGGCCTGCGACGCCCTCCTCCAGGCCGAACATGTGGCCGTCGACACCGAATTCATGCGCGAGACGGTCTATTGGCCCGCCCTCTGCCTGATCCAGGCCGCCGGCGGCGAGACCGAAGTCATCATTGACCCGCTGGCTGAAGGCATCGATCTCGAGCCTTTCTGGGAGCTGATGGTCGATGAGCGGGTGATGAAAGTCTTCCACGCCGCGCGCCAGGATCTCGAGATCTTCTATAATCTCGGCGACGGTCTGATCCCGGCGCCGATGTTTGACAGCCAGGTCGCCGCCATGGCGATCGGCCTGGGCGACTCGATCGCCTATGACAATCTGGTCCAGACCCTGCTCAAACGTCCGGTCGACAAGGGTTCGCGCTTTACCGACTGGTCGCGCCGGCCGCTGTCGGACAACCAGCTCACCTATGCCATGGCCGATGTGACGCATTTGCGCGACATGTATCCGATCATGCGCGAGCGGCTGGAGCGGAAGAAACGCACCGCCTGGGTCGAGGACGAAATGGCGATCCTGACCAGTCCGGACACTTACCGGATGGACCCGGAAGATTCGTGGAAACGCCTGAAACTGCGCAAGACCCATCCCAAATGGCTCGCCGCCCTGCGCGCGGCAGCGGCCTGGCGCGAACGCGAGGCGCAGACCCGCGACATGCCGCGCCAGCGCGTGATGAAGGATGATGCGCTCTACGAGATCGCCACGCTGGCGCCGACCGAGGAAGGCCAGATGCAGGGCCTGCGCGCCGTGCCGCGCGGCTTCGAACGCTCGAAGCCGGCCGAGCGGCTCTATGCCGACATGAAAGCGGCGATGGCCGATCCCGAAGCCTATGCCCCCAAAGTCGAGAAACCGGCGCCGACGCCCCAGGGCATTGGACCGACAATCGAGCTGCTGAAAGTCTATCTCAAACTGGTCGCCGACGAGGCCGGTGTCGCCTCACGCCTGATCGCAACCGCGCCGGATCTCGAAAAAATCGCGTGCAGCGATTCCCCGGATGTTCCCGCCATGCGCGGCTGGCGCCGTGAAGTCTTCGGCGATCCGGCGATGGGGCTCAAGCGCGGCGAGATCGCCCTGGTGCTCGAGGATGGCAAGGTTGCAGCCCGTCCGGTCGGCGCAAAGGGCAAATAGGCCGAACCCGGCTTAGCCGGCGCTGCGCAATTGTATGGCGGCCGGCGCATCGATCTGGCCGCTTTCCGCTTCGGGACCGGTCGCCTGCATGGTCGGCACAGCCCCCACCAGCGTGACCAGGGCCTCCAGATCGATCGGCCTGGAAAACAGATAGCCCTGGGCCTCGTCACAACCGAGCCGGCGGACCAGGTCGAGCTGGGCCGAGGTCTCCACGCCCTCCGCGACAGTGCGCATGCCCAGCACCCGGGCCAGCGCAATAATCGCACCGACAATCGCATCGGAACTGTCTTCCTGGCCCAGGCAATCGATAAAGGATTTGTCGATCTTGAGCTTGTCGAAATCGAATTTGCGCAGATAGCTGAATGAGGAATAGCCGGTCCCGAAATCATCCATGCTGATGCGCAGGCCGAGGGCGCGCAATTGCTGCAGCACAGCCAGATTGGCTTCGGTATCGGCCAGCAGTACGGACTCGGTAATCTCGACCTCGATTCGCTCCGGTGCGACGCCATTGGCCGCGAGGGCATTGATGAAGACGGCGCACAGATTGGGGCTGCGCAATTGCATCGGCGAGACATTGATTGCGACGCGGATATGCGGATCGATTTTCGCGGCCGCCGCGATCGCGCTGCGGATCACCCATTCGCCGACCGGCACGATCAGCCCGGAGCGCTCGGCCAGGTCGATAAAGCGATCCGGAGCGATATTGCCGAGCCGTGGATGCTCCCAGCGCAGAAGCGCCTCGCATCCGGCGATGACGCCTGTCGATGTATCGGCCAGCGGCTGATAGGCGAGATGCAATTCCTCTCCGGCTATGGCCGAGCGCAAATCATGCTCCAGCAACATCAATTCCTGCGCTTCCAGATCCATCGTCCAGTCGAATTCAACGACATGGCCGCGGCCCTGCGCCTTGGCCCGATACAGTGCCAGATCGCCCTGACGCAGCAGAACCTCCATGTCGTCATCAGTCTCGCAGACAGGACGCAATCCGATACTGGCGGAGCATTTCGCGGCACTGCCATCAATCAGATAGGGCTGCTCGATCGCATCGATGATCTGGCGCGCCAGCAGTTCGGCATTATGGCCGGGCTGGTTGATGACCACGGCGAATTCATCGCCGCCCATCCGGGCGACCAGTCCGGCACCGGTGATCACAGCGCGGATACGCCGCGCGGCTTCCACCAGCACCGCATCCCCGGCCGCATGGCCGAGCGTGTCATTGATGACCTTGAAGCGGTCGAGATCGATCAGCAGCAGGCTGCTGGCCTGTTTGCGCGCCGGCGCATAGCCGAGCACTTCACCGAGAACAGCGCGCAATGTGCTGCGATTGGCCAGTCCGGTCAGACTGTCATGCGCGGCCAGGTGAGCAATGCGGTCAACACTCTCGCGTTCTCCGGTAATGTCGGAGGCAACGCCCTTATAGCCTGCAAAGACGCCATTTTGCCGCACGGGCTTGCCCGTCAGCGCGATCCAGCGCGCACCATTTTCCACAGTGGTGCGCACGACGTGGTTGGAGAAACTTCCGTCCCGCCGCATCAGTTCGTCAAGCTCCCGGCTTTGTGAATCGGGTTCGAAGAAAGTCAGAAAATCGTCAGTCATCCCGTGACCGGCTGCGGCGGAATCACCGACAAAACGCGCCCAGCCACCGGTTGGCCGGCCGGTCGCGTCCGTCGTCCACAACCAGTCCGAGGCCGCCTCCTCGAAGTCGCGCAGCAACATGCCGATCAGGTCAGCTTGGTCGCGTGCCAGTCGCTCACTGAGCAGACGGCCGACGAATTCCTTGTGAACGCGCGCGACGCCGTAGAGCAGTGTACTCGCATAGACCGTCAACATACCGCTGACGAAGAGATTGAGCGGCGTCGGATCCCGCAGCAGGCCGACATAGCTGCCCAGCGCCAATAGCCCGACGAAAACCGTCGCCGCACGCGGTACCGTGCTCATGATGAAGGCGCCGCCGCACATCATGCCAACGGCGACCACCGCGATCACCATCTGGTGTTGCGGGGTGGCACTGCTGAAGCACAGGGCTGGAAGCAGGGCCCAGACAATGCCCAGGATTGCGGTATCGCGCGTATTGGCTCCGATCGAGCGTTGCGACCGGGTCTGGGCCGGCGCGCGCCTGAACCGGCGCGCCGAATGCCATGCCCGCAAGGCAAGGACGAGCATCAGCGCTGTAATGGCAACGGCCCAGCCCAGGACAATCGAGCGCGCACCGGTATCGAACATCAGGCCGACCATCAGACCGACATTCAGCAGATTGGCGAGCACGATTAATGGCGCGAAACTCTGGAAGACCGTCAGCTGTTGAGCACGGACCCAGCCGGCGCTTTCCGGGGGAATGTCCACGGCAATTCCGGCGGCAACCGTCAGGCTGCTCCACCCGCCCAGGATGGTCTTGCGGATACCCGGCTGCAATGAAATCTTACGTCCCATGCCCCGGAAGTAACGGATCGCGCTTCAGAAATTGTATACTCGACGGCGCGACAGGACGCATAAGTTATGCAAGCGACAGCGTCGGGCCCGAGACAACAGCGCTCGGCAGATGCCTATAAATACCGCACCTTCGCCTTGCGTCCGATCGCGGTGGCCAGGGTGCCGAGCAGGGAGACGGAGCGTTCGACATAGAGGTCCCGCACGCTCTCATCGACGTCCAGACACACCAGCTCCGGCTCGACGCGCAGGGTAAAGCGGTCGAGCAGGCTGGCCGAACGGCCTGACAACTTGGCGGCCAGGCGCAAGGTGCAGCCGAGCATCTGGGCGACATCGTGCTGGGCCTCGTCGATCAGATGGAAGACCGGCAGCTCATCCAGCGCGCTGCGGCGGCCGCCATACCGGTAATGCATCACCGCAGCAAGGAAGGCCCGTTCGGCATGATTAATGCCGGCAAAGGGGGCGTAGAGCACGCTGTCGCGGGTCAGTTCGAGACGGTGGTCGGGATGACGCCGCGCACCCAGATCGGCCAGCCGCGCAGCGGCTTCCTGCAGGACCCGGTCGCGGCGCGGCGTGAAGACGGTGTCGACACTGGCCATGGCCGGGGCAATCCATTGCGCCAGTGAGCGCCCGAAATCCGGGGTCGGCGAGACTGGCCGCGCCAGCGCTTCCGCGCCGGCAATCAAGGGATCAATTGCCTGCACGGCAGCGGGCAGTTGCTGCATCAACACCCCTTCGCGAAGGCCATAGGCGGAGAAGACGACATTGGAAAACTTCCCCATCTCGACAATGCGACTGAGCAGCAGGGCCGCATAGGGAATCGTCGGGGCGCGGCGCAGGGAAATGCCGGGAATGCCCGCCAGTGACGCGGTACTGAGCCGGCTGGCCAGCCGCGTCAATTCCCGCACCCGCTTGGCATCGATGCGAAACTGGTGGGCGACACGCAGCGGGTAGTCAGAGCGCGCAAAGGCCAGCTGCGCCAGCGAACGCCAGGCACCGCCAATCGCGTAGAAGTCTCCGCCCTGCCCGATCAGGACACCGGCCTCACGCAAACGCTCATCAATCAGTCCGCAGACCGTATCAGCATCCCAGCGGCCCGGCGGAATAGCTTCCTGGGGGCCCAGCGCGAAAGTCTGCCCCGCACCGAGTGCACCGTGATCGATCGGGGTCAGCTCAAGGCTGGAGCCGCCCAGATCGCCCATCATGCCATCGGCGCCGGGAATACCCGTGACCAGGCCAAGGGCGGAAAGCTCGCCCTCCTCGGGCCCGGACAGAACACGCAGCTGAAACCCGGTTTCCACCGCCACGCGCTGCACGAATTCCGGCCCGTCACTCGCATTGCGCACGGCGGCTGTGGCAACCGCATAACGCTCGCCGACCCCCTTCGCATCAAGCAGACGCTCAAAGCGTTTCAGGGCCCGCATGGCGATATCGATATTGTCGGGATGCAGCGTGCCGCGCTGGCGCAGGCCACGCCCGAGTCCGGCCATCACTTTTTCATTGAAGACCGGCCAGATCGCCCGTCCCTCGAGGCGGAAATGCACCAGACGTACGGTATTCGAACCGACATCGATGACCGCGATATCCCGTTCGACTGCATTCTCCGCAAAGGCCGGATGGGTGATGTTGACCGGATCCAAGAGCGCTAACCATCCCCCGTCAGAACGGGCGGCTGGTCATTCTTGAGCGCATGGCCGCGTCCGGACAAGCTCGGATTGGTCATGAAATAGGCATGGGCGCTGAAGGCCTTCTTCATGCCCGAGGTGTCAACGCGGCGATACTCGCCGCGCCCGTCCATATACCAGCTCTGGGCCGTGTCATTGAGGTTGGCGACCATGATCTGGTCGAGCACCTGGCGATGCACGGTCGGGTTCTGAATCGGGCAGAGCAGTTCGACGCGGCGGTCGAGATTGCGCGGCATCCAGTCGGCCGAGGAAATGAACACCTTCGCCGCTGGCGACGGCATCTCGCTGCCATTGGCAAAACAGGCGATGCGCGAATGTTCCAGGAAACGCCCGACCAGGCTTTTGACCCGGATATTCTCCGACAGGCCGGGAATGCCCGGGCGCAGGCAGCACACACCGCGCACGATGAGTTCAATACGCACGCCCGCCTGGCTTGCGCGGTAAAGCCCATCAATGATTTCCGGATGTACCAGTGCGTTGAGCTTGGCCCAGATGGCCGCCGGCTTGCCCGCTCGTGCATTGGTGATCTCATTCTCCATGAGCGCCAGCAAATCCTCCTTCAGCCGCAGCGGCGAAACCGAAAGGCGTTCAAGATTTTCCGGGCGCGCATAGCCGGTGACGAAATTGAAGATCCGCCCGGCATCACGGCCGAAGGCCGGATCCGCAGTGAAGAGCGAGAGGTCGGTGTAAATTCGCGCCGTGATCGGGTGGTAATTGCCGGTGCCGAAATGAGCATAGGTGCGCAGAAGCGGACCTTCACGCCGCACGACGAGCGAGATCTTGGCGTGGGTCTTGTACTCCATGAAGCCGTAGACGACCTGCACGCCTGCGCGTTCCAGGTCGCGGGCCCATTTCAGATTGGCCTCCTCGTCAAAGCGCGCCTTGAGCTCGACCAGGGCGGTGACATTCTTGCCTGCTTCGGCGGCCTCGATCAGGGCGGCGACGATCGGCGAGTTTTTTGAGGTGCGATAGAGCGTCTGCTTGATGGTCACGACATCGGGATCGGCCGCCGCCTGCCGCAGGAATTTCACCACGACATCGAAACTTTCATAGGGATGGTGGACGATGATGTCCTTCTCCCGGATCGCCTCGAAGCAATCGCCGCCATGATCGCGAATCCGTTCCGGATAGCGCGGCTCGTAGGCCGGGAAAACCAGATCGGACCGGTCGTCAGGAATGAGCTGATCAATCTGCGCCAGTCCGAGAAGTCCGGGCATCGGCACCACATCCTGCTCTTCGGCATGAAGGTGAGCGACGATGAAATCGCGCAGGCCCGCCGGCATTTCCGCATCCAGCGTCAAACGAACAATAACGCCACGGCGGCGTTGCTTCATCAGACGTTCGAACTCGAGCACCAGGTCCTCGGATTCTTCCTCGATCTCGATATCGCTGTCGCGGATTACGCGAAACGCCCCGCGTCCGAGCATTTCATAGCCCGGGAAGAGTTCGTCGACATACATGGACAGGACGGTTTCCAGGGCCACGAAGCGCCGGTCCGGGCGGCCGCGTTGGCCATGGGCGCGGGCTGGCAATTCGACGAAACGCTTGACCCCGGACGGCATCGGGATCAGCGCATTCATGATCTTGCCGGTGCGGTTATTGCGCAATTGCAGGGCCAGGGCGAAGCCCAGATTGGGGATGAAGGGAAAGGGGTGCGCCGGGTCAATCGCCAGCGGCGTGATCACCGGCAGGGTGTGGGAGAGGAATTCACCACGCAGCCAGGCGATATCGGCCTTCGACAGATCGGCCTCTGCCAGGACACAAACGCCAAGCGCCGCGATTTCATCGCGCAAATCACACCATAATGATTGCTGCTTGCCCATCAGCTCACTGGCCAGGACATGGATCTGTTCGACCTGCTCTGCCGGCGTCAGCCCGTCAAGACTGGTGGCGGTTACGCCATTACGGATCTGGGCCCGCAGGCCAGCCACGCGGACCATGTAGAATTCATCGAGATTACTCGCCGAAATCGACAGGAAACGCAGACGTTCAAGCGCTGGATGATTGGGGTTTTCCGCCTCGCTGATGACGCGCCGGTTGAAACGGAGCCAGGACAGTTCGCGGTTCAGGAACCGCTCCGGCGATGCCATCAGGGCGGGGATGTCCAGCGTCGTATCCGGCGTGGCGAGCTTGGTCATTCGCAGTCTCCATCATCGGGAAGGTCTTCGAGCACCGCGCGGGCCACAGCGCGGCTGACCGGCGTCTGCCGGGCCAGGGCGAGCTTGTCCATGCGGTCGACAAGACTGCGCACGGCCGAGACCGAGCGCTCCATGCGCGGCAGCATATACTCTATGACGCCGGGCCGCAGCGGCGCTCCCCGGTCCTGGAATTGTTTTCGCAGGAGCCGGGTCAGCAATTCATCATCGGGTTCGTTCAACTCGACATGCGGCAAGGCCCGCAGGCGTGAAACCAGATCCGGCAGGCTGGCACGCCACAGCACGGGCGGCGCGGCCCCCGTGATCAGCAGGGCCGGGATATCGCCTTCTGCGGCCCGGTTGATGGCGTGAAACAGCGCCGCATCATCAACGCCGCCATCGACATCCTCGACCACCAGGCAGCGCCCGGATGGCAGGATGGCCAGACAGGCGGCCAGGCCAGCCGCATCGGTGATCGAAGCGCCGGCCTGTTGCGCCCAGATAGCCGCGAGATGCGATTTGCCGGAACCGCCGGGCCCGGTCAGTGCCATCACGGCGCGCGGCCAGTCGCGCCAGCGCGACAGGGCCGCAACAGCGTCCGCATTGGCGCGGCCTTCGACGAAACTCTCCGCGCTGAAATCCACCCTTACGGGCAGATTGAGCACCAATTGGCCGGTCATGCGTTTACAGGTCCGATCCTGGCTCAGAATGCGCTGCGAATGACCCAGCCCAGCCCGGGATGCTGCTCCAGCGCCGCACCCCGTTCAGCAAGCTCGGAGGTCAATTGTTCGAGCGCGCCGCGATGGCTCACCGTCATCAGGGCACCGTCGCGCGAGATCGCATCGAGACGCGCATCGCTGACCAGTGAGGCCCCGGTCAGCGCCGCCTGCAGCGATTGCCATTCGACGAGCCCGCCATAAATCACCGTAATGCGCATTTCCTCGGTCGAGGTATTGCGCACGATCGCCTCGCGTTTCCAGGCATTTTCCCGCCCGTTGACGAAGCTCAGGGCGCCCTCGCGCCAGGTGCCATAAACGGTTTCCGGCCCCCAGGTATCGACCGCCATCTCGGCCCCAGTTTCCAGGCTCACGAGAAACCCGCCCACACGGCGCACGCCGTCACGTTCCTGACCACGCAGAATGGCGATCCGGCTGACACCGTAGAGCGCGGCAATCTCGCGCAGGCGTGTCTCGTCCAGGCCCAGCGCATCGCGCGCCGACAGGATCGAGCGGCCCGTATCGCCGTCCGGCACCATCATCGGTGCCAGGGCGTGGGCATAGGAACGGCTGGTCCAGGCCGACAACCAGGGATTATCATCCCAGAGGTAGAATTGCCCGCCGGCATCATAGACCGGCAGAACCAGGGTCGGCCGCGCCTGGGATTCGACGAAGGGAACGCCATAGCTGCTGAGCAGTCGCACCACGGCCCGCCGGTCGAAATTGACGGCCAGCTCACCGAGATAGCGCGTCGCGCTGCGCTGCTCATTATCGATCTGCAAGCCGGAGATCAGCTCGGCGATCGCGGAGGCGTCGAAGATGGAATCGATCGCGCCAGCCGAACCGAAATCGAGCGGCGTGCCGACGCGGTCCTCCGGCAGGGTCATGCGTTCGATCAGCCGCTGGGCCGCCATCGCCTGTCCACGACGCATGGCGATGGTCTGGGCGTCGAGCGCATTGCTGCCGGTGGCGTCGATTGAGACGCCGAGAATCGTATACGGGTCATCGGCGCTGGCGAGCGCGGGAATGGCGAAGAACAGGCAGATCGCGGCAAATATCGGTCGCACGGGCACGACTCCTTGGTATCGATTGAGCTTTAGTATAGCCAGACACAGTCGCGCGTGAAGCCCGTGACTTGCTTCTCAGGCAGGTTTCGACTGTACTCCGCCGCGTTTCACACAGGGCTTGGAAACCAGCATGACCGCCAGCGATGACAAAAAACTCCCGAACGGGCTGACCTATGCCGACAGCGGCGTCGATATCGATGCCGGTGACGCGCTGGTCGACCGGATCAAACCGCTGGCCAAATCGACCCGCCGCCCCGGCGCTGCGGCCGATCTGGGCGGGTTTGGCGGCGCCTTCGATCTCAAGGCGGCGGGCTATCATGACCCGATCCTGATCTCCGGCACCGATGGTGTCGGCACCAAGCTGCGGCTGGCGATCGATACTGGCAAGCTCGACACGGTCGGCATCGACCTGGTGGCCATGTGCGTCAATGACGTGCTCGCCCAGGGCGCCGAGCCGCTCTATTTCCTCGATTATCTCGCCACTTCCCGGCTCGCCCCGGTGCGCGGCGAAGCGATTATTGCCGGCATTGCGGCGGGTTGCCGTGACAGCGGCTGCGCCCTGATCGGCGGCGAGACCGCTGAAATGCCCGGCATGTATGAGGGCGAAGATTTCGATCTGGCCGGCTTTGTGGTCGGTGCGGCCGAGCGCGGCGCGCTGTTGCCCGACCATGAGCGCATGGCCGCCGGTGATGTGCTGATCGGCCTCGCCTCCTCGGGCGTGCATTCCAATGGGTTTTCGCTGGTGCGCAAGGTCGTGGAACTGTCCGGCCTGACCTGGTCGGATCCCGCTCCCTTCGCCCCTGGTCTGACACTGGGCGAAGCCCTGCTGGCGCCGACACGGCTGTATGTGAAGGCCTGCCTGCCGCTGATCAAGGCCGGCCTGGTCAATGGCCTGGCCCATATCACCGGCGGCGGCCTGGTCGAAAATCCGCCGCGCATGACACCGGACCATCTCGTGCCGGTCATCAATTACGACGCCTTCGAACTTCCGCCCGTCTTCGCCTGGCTGGCAAAAACCGGCGGGATTTCGGCGCATGAAATGCACCGCACCTTCAATTGCGGCATCGGCATGCTGCTCTGCGTCGCCCCCGGCGATGTCGATGCGACGATCAGCGCGCTTGCGCAAGCCGGCGAGACCGCCATGATTATCGGCGAAATCAAACCAGCCTGACCCCGGGCCAAGCCCCAGATCGCAACCTGAGCCAAGGACGCACAAGATGGCGAAAACCCGAATCGCCGTGCTCATTTCCGGGCGCGGTTCCAACATGCAGGCGATCATCGAAGCGGCGAAGGCTGACAGCTATCCCGCTGAAATCGTGGTCGTCGTCTCCAATAATCCCGATGCCGCGGGGCTCGATTACGCCCGCGAGGCCGGTATAGAGACCGAGGTGGTCGATCATCGCGAGTTTGAAACCCGCGAAGAGTTTGAACAGGCGCTCGACGCTGTGCTGAAGCTCTACGATACCCGTATCGTCTGCCTGGCCGGCTTCATGCGCATCCTCACGCCCTGGTTCACAGAGCGCTGGCGCGACCTTCTGCTCAATATCCACCCCTCGCTCCTGCCGGCCTTCAAGGGTCTGCACACCCATGAGCGGGCGCTGGAAACCGGCGTGCGCATACACGGCTGCACGGTCCATTATGTGCGCCCGGAAATGGATGACGGCCCGATCATCGGCCAGGCCGCCGTGCCGGTCCTGCCCGATGATACGCCCTCAAGCCTGGCAGCCCGCGTCGTCGCCGCCGAACACAAGCTGTACCGGCAATGCATCGCCCTGGCCTGCGCCGGCAAGGCGCGCGTCGCCGGCGGCCGGGTCCGCCTGCAAGTGCGCGAATTCGGTGCCGAATTGCTGATGAACCCGCACGATTGAGACGATCAGGGATCTCACGATGCAAGTCACACCATCCCTGGAGATCGATGAAGCCGAACTGGAAGAGCGTTATACCCGCGCCTCAGGCCCCGGCGGCCAGCATGTCAACAAGACCGAGAGTGCGGTGCAGCTGCGCTATAATCTCGCCGCCTCGACGGCCCTGCCGCCAGCCGTCAAGGCCCGCTTGGTCCGCCTCGCCGCCAGCCGCCTGACCAAGGATGGCGTGCTGGTGATACGCGCCGAGGAAACCCGCTCGCAGGAGCGCAATCGTGCCGCCGCGCGCGAACGCCTCAGGGCGCTGATCCTCGAAGCCCTCACCCCGCCCAAGCCGCGCATCAAGTCGCGGCCCTCGCTGTCCTCGATCAAGAAGGTCAAGGCGGCGAAGGCGATCCGGGGAACGCGCAAGTCGCTGCGGCAGAAGCCGGCGGCTGAGGATTAAGGCGCGCGCTTCCCTCAGGCTCGACATGGCCCGCGCCAGCAGGCAATCCGCCAGAACCGGCAAGGACACCGCCTATAGCGCCGCTTATTCCTCTTGCTTGCGAGTGGGCCAGCGGGCTTCAGGGAAAACTGAGCCCTCCCCCGGGACGCGTACCAGAGGTACACGTCCCTCTTTCTTCCCGGTCGTCAGACTAGGCCGCAGCCACCGCCGCATCAATCGCCGCCAGATGCGCCTCGATCTCAGCCGGCTCGAGAAAGCTCCCCCGAAAGGAATTCTTCGCCAGCTCAATGATCTCCGCCTCGGTCAGCCCGATCGCATCGGCCGTGCGGCGGTAATTCTCGTTGATATAGCCGCCGAAATAGGCCGGATCATCCGAATTGATCGTCGCGCGCAGGCCCAGCGACAGCATGGTCTTGAGCGGATGATCCTCGAGCCGATTAATGACACACAGGCGCAGATTGGAGAGCGGACACACGGTCAGCGTCATCTTCTCGCGGCCAAGGCGGGCGACCAGCGTGCCGTCCTCCAGGGCGCGATTGCCATGGTCGAGCCGGTCGATATCCAGCATGTCGAGCGCTTCATGGATATAGGCCGGCGGCCCCTCCTCGCCGGCATGCGCGACGCGCTTGAGACCAAGCGTGCCGGCGGCAGCAAACACCTGGCGGAAATTCGACGGCGGATGGCCAAGCTCTGAACTGTCGAGACCGACACCGTCGATGCGGTTGAGATGCTCGGCCGCCATTTCCAGCGTCTCGAAGGCGGCCTCCTCGGAGAGATGGCGCAGGAAGCACAGGATGAGCTTCGAGGTGATGCCCCATTTCACGCGTCCCTCATCGAGGGCGGAGGTGATGCCATTGATCACGGTGGCAAAAGCGATACCGCGATCGGTATGGCCCTGGGGATCGAAGAAAACCTCGACATGGCGGACATTGTCGGCGTGGACACGCTCGAGATAGGCCATCGTCAGGTCATGGAAGTCCGCCTCGGTGACCAGCACATTCATGCCGACATAATAGATATCGAGAAAGTCCTGCAGATTGGAGAAATCATAGGCCTTGCGGATATCCTCGACGCTGGCGAAGGGGATCTCGATGCCGTTGCGCTTCGCCAGTTCAAACATCAGCTCCGGCTCCAGCGAGCCTTCCAGATGCAGGTGGAGTTCGGCCTTGGGCAGGCGTTCGATCAGGGCGTGAAGGGATGACAT